>JAALLQ010000168.1_pt1 | contig 21424 bp, 26 predicted proteins | sample 7245921 | NCBI WGS metagenome assembly JAALLQ01 (sample SAMN13049200, study PRJNA578106) | oil field metagenome | isolation source: filtered produced water from oil reservoir B7 | place: USA:offshore Texas | collected 2016 | reverse complement strand
ATAACTTCAACTAACATATATCATAACTACTATCAAAATATGCCTCAAATATGTATATAAATTTTATTGCTAATTCGAATTTTGTATGAAATCAACTGCTAGAATCTTAGTAACTTTGCCTCCTTATCTCAAGGAGAAGTTAGAGCAGAAAGCAAAAGAATATGGGTGCTCTCAGGCCGAGGTCCTCAGGACATCGTTTATTAGGCTCTTGGAGGCTGAAAAATGAGCCGAATGCAATTTTCTGAAAAGTATCGGACCTATGGCGAATGGCTAAAGGCTCAACCAAGAGATACTAGGTATGCAAAAGAGATCATCAGGAAACACAACCTGAACCCATCAGCTACACTCAGTACCCTCCGTAAAATGAGAGTATCTGATATTGCACCTGCTTTTAGTCCTTTTAACAAGCTTTCTCCTGAACAGCGAGAAATGAGAACTAGAGCACTCTACACATTGAATGATATGAGGAAAGGCAAATCCCTTACTTCAGCAGCAAAAGAGCAAGGAATCAATGTGCAGGATGCTCTAAAGCATCTTGGAAATGCCGTCTCTAAAAAGAATGGTCGTTGGGTTGCAACAAAAACAGACAGCATAGAGAGAAGTAGATGGCTCTACTCTAATGGCAAAAGGATTAGTGTTGTAATCAAAAGCTCAAGAGATGCATCTCTTATCAGCAAGTACCTCAATGCTGTCAGGATTGCTGTAATAACAGGACCTGCAACAAAACTTGAAGCGTTCAAAGGTGTCACAATAAAGGGAGTAGATGGAAAAGATTACCCATTTGAAACCGATCTTGAGAAGTTGTATGAGTTAAAACTGCAGATCGAAAATCCTGAGCTTTTACCAATATACGACGACAGAAGCTAAACAACTCTAGTTCAATGAGGGAGCGGTTTGTCCAACGAGGATTTTATTTCACAGATAAAACAACAGGCTAAGACTGAACAGCTTGTTAAAAATGGCATCTGTGAAATTTGTGGAGAAACCAATCCTTATGCTTTGAAGATTTTTGAAAATCATCACATTTCCACAAGAGGCTTTTCGGATGAAACTAGAGTTCTCTGTCTGAACTGTCATGCTGCTGTCACGCATTTTCAGAATAATTTACCGCCTAAATTCCGATCAAGCAAATTACCACTAGAAGAGAGAATAGAATACATTCTCCTTTCACATGCAGCATTAAGAAAACGGATGGATGAAGTTGAAATTGATTTAATAAACCAAAAGTATGGGGGTTGAAATATGAATAACGTTGCCTTAAGGACATTCTCAACAAAAAAAGAAGAGAAGAAACAATCAACTTTCAGATATAAGCAGGATACTCCAGAATTTTCCAGAGTTTTTACTTTTGATACAGAAACAACAGCAGATGAGTATCTTAACTTGAAATTTGGGTCTTTTAATGTACATGAAAATGATGTATATCATTACGGTGGGCTATTCTGGGATGAAAGGCATGTTTCAGAGAAAGAGCATAAAGTCCTGAAGGAGTATGCAGAAAAACACAACATACGCTTATTCTCCCTTAAAGAGTTCATCAAACTCTTTTATCTGGAAGTCTATGAAAAGAAAGCTCTCTGTATTGGCTTCAATCTAAATTTTGATCTTTCAAGAATCATTCTTGATTATGGTCATGGAAGGTACTCTGGGAAAGAGGGTTTTTCTTTTTTGCTTACTGAGGATACAACATATCCACGTCTACGCATCAAGCATCTGTCTGGGAGATCATACAATGTCGAGTTTACAAGAGCAAAAGGCAAGTACAGGAAGGAGAGGACGTTCAAAGGTCATTTTCTGGATGTCTGTAATCTAGCATGCATTTTGACAGATAGCAAATCTCTGACACTCGAAAATGCCTGTAAGATATTTGACACACCAATAAAGAAGCAAAAAACAGAGAAGCATGGTGTGATAACTCCAAAATACATTGCCTATAACATTACAGATGTGAAATCAACTTATGAGCTATTCAAAAAAGTGAGATCAGAGTATGAAAGATACCAGTTGAATATTTCAATGACCGATATTTACTCTGCTGCTTCTCTTGGGAAACAGGCACTCAAGCAATGCAATATCACACCTTTCATGGACCAAAATTCAGAATTTCCTCCTGAAATCCTTGGAAACTTGATGAGTGGATACTATGGAGGACGATGTGAGTGCAAGATAAGAAAAACACCTACAAAAGTCACAGTGTTGGACTTTTTCAGTATGTATCCAACTGTAACACTGCTTCTTGATCTCTGGAAATTTGTTGTAGCAAAGAGTATTCAATACACTGATGATACAGAAAATGTTCGTAGATTGATAGAGTCACTCACTTTTGAAGATGCATTAAACCGTGATATCTGGAAAAATTTAGCTGTCCTTGTTGAACTTGAGCCTGATGAAGATATTTTTCCTGTTAGATCAAGATATAACGAAAAGGATGCAACCTTCAACATTGGAATAAATAAAATAACATGGAACAAAAGCCTGTTTTACTTCCTGCCCGATGTTTTAGCTTCAAAGTTGCTTACTGGTAAATCTCCAAAGATCAAGAGGGCTATTAAGTTTATTCCTGAAGGCATTCAGGAGGATCTCAAGGAAACAGAGGTCTATGGAGTTCATGTAAATCCCAAAGAAGATAATCTTATCAAAGTCCTTGTTGAACACAGACAAGAGATTAAACAAAAAATGAAAGTAATCCCTAAGGATTCACATGAGTATGATGTTCTTGATGGTCAACAAAAAGCAGTTAAGATTCTCAATAATGCAACTACATACGGAATTTATATAGAAATGCATCCAAAAGATGAGGAGAATTTGACTGCATATAGCAATATTAACTATGAGACAAAAGGTAAATTTGAAGAAACTGCAGCGTTTTTCAATCCGATTATAGGTGCATGCATTACAGCAGGATCTCGCTTGTTAATTACGATTGCTGAAAGATATGTGATGGATAAAGGGGAAGTTCATGCATATATGGATACTGACTCCATATTTGTTCCTCCTCATCTTGCAGAGGAATTAAGTCATCTCTTTGATTCATTGAATCCTTATGAGTTCGATAAGCCAATTCTGGAAATTGAGGATGGAATGGAAGACATCTGGTTCTATGGTATCAGTTCTAAGCGATATTGTTTATTCAGGAAAGAAGGAAATGAAATAGTCATTCCAGAAGGCAAGAAACTTTTCTATAAGCTACATGGTTTAGGGCATATCACAAATCCTTTTAGTCTTGAACTGAAGGAAGGGGATCATTGGCACAAAAGATTTTGGGATGATATTCTCAAAGTTCATTTCCATCCTGAGGAGTTGATTGATGTGTTGGAGAAATATGACAATTATGCCGTTATCTCTAACCTCACTGTATCAACTGGAACTATTTGGACACGCTTCAAGCAAATGAATGAAGGTAAGGATTTTGCTGAGCAAATCAAACCTTTTAACTTTATGCTTGTTGGAAGTGGTGCAACAGTCAATGAAAAAGGAGATCATATTAAACCAGTTGCTCCTTTTAATAAAAATCCCCAAGTGGTCCTTGGAAAAAAATTCATAGACTACAAAACAGGAAATGTCCTACAGGGTAGACATTACTGGAAGCCGTTGAGTGATGTTTTTCTTAGTTACATAAGCCACCCAGAAGCCAAATTTGAAGGGGATATTGGGATTCTGCAACGGAGACATTTGAAACCTAAAGGATGTGTTTATATTGGCAAGGAAGCCAACAAGATTGAGATGCAGGAATTGGATGGTATTCATGTTGAGGTCTATCCTATCATTGAAGAGGTGAGAGAATTTATACTCAACTTAATTCCGTCAGAAGCTAGAGAAATAGGGATTAAGCACAGGAGTTCACTGAAGCAATTGAAGGATAGGGTAAGAGAAGGTGACTTTAATATGAATACTAAGGAGATGAAAAAGGTACTAAAAACATTGTACTATTAACTTTTCATCTTTCCTTTGTTTGAAATAATATATAAGTACTGTAAGAGAATAACAGACAATACTAACAAAAAATGTGAAGTGATTAAAATGGGTGAAACACTAGAATTCTTGGAAGGGATATGTGAAGGCTGCGAGCATTTTGACAACTGTAGATGGGACTACAATCCTGAAGAATGCCCGCATGCAGATTTCAGTTAGATGAGTAGATTTTATTTGATGATTACAAGTATTTGTTATCATCTATCTTTTCAATGAATTTTTCAAAATTACCACTATGCTCAGAGTTCTGCTTAATCAATTGTTTCAAAACTTCTCTTGCATACGCACCTGCAATTTCAGCAATGTTTTGATCTTCAATGATAACTCCAGTATGAACAACTTTACTTCGGGTATTATAGATTTTAGATAAATAACTTATAATCTCTTTTTTTTCAGAAAAATTAGTCCCCAACAATAAAGCACAACGATCAGCAACTCTAAGTTTTAGTTCAGTGGATTCACTTTTTGTCTTTAAAGTAGATTCTAATATTGTAACAAAATTGAGTAATTTTGCTGAGGGTAAATCTTCATCCAAACCGATTCCAAGCCAATGCAAACAATTTTTGACAACTTTAGTGATTGAACTATTGTTTTCAAGTTCTTTGATTCCCATATCTTGTAAGTATTTGTATAAATCGTCATCCAAATATGCATGATTAAGAAGCATATCACCTGTACGGGAATGACTTAAGCCTACGTCATGGTTCTCTAAATTAATAGTGTAAATTTCATATAGACCAGATTGAAGAGTTCCTTTTATTGCAGGTTTAAAAAGAGGGAAATAAACTCTTAGTAAGTTAAATGAATGATTGAAATTTTGGAAGGCTAAATTCTTCGCTTTTTCTTTATCCCCTGCTACAACTGACGTAAATATGCATGGCTTGTTTAAAAAATCCGAGAGACTGTATTTTCCAATTACAGTAAAGTCTAAGTCACAAGGAATATCATCTTTTTTTAAGAACTTAATAGTGCAATCAATTAGACTAAAACTAGTATCACTTAATAATCTTATATTCTCGATCTCTGAAATGATAAACCATTTTTTGGTTGAATCACCTGTAAGTTTTGAGTAGAGTAGCTCTATTTCTTCTTGAATGCTATCAGGGTTTTCAAGAGTTTTATGCAGTGTAATTGTAATCTCATTTTCAATATAACTGCTAGAAAAAAGTTGGCTGAAATTACTATATTTGAAAACAAAATCGATCAAATCACTAAATTCTTCAATTTCTTCGTGTGAAACCAATTTTATAGATGTACCCGTCTGAGCATTGAATGAATAATGACGACATTCTTCTGCACTTTTATCTTTGTTTGCAATAATAGCCTCATCCAACAACTTAACTTTTTTTGTCAACTCATTAATAAAACCTATTTTATTCATAAATGTAAAACAGAATCTAAATTTATATAGATGTTGAATAAGTTGCTCTAATAAAATAATTTTAATTAATGTATTTAATTTTTAAGAACATAGATGCTTCAATAAAACTACCTACTTAATAAACATTTTAAAATCTATTTGAAGGGAAAAATGCGTACACTTTTTTATCGTTGTATATATCCCCGCACCTGGTTTTCGGGATATATACAAGGCGAAAAAAGTGTACGCTCATGTTATTTGATTTTATAAATTAAATTGTGATATTTAAATAAAAATTGTCACATATAATAATCTACTAATTATATAAATTTGAAAATCAAATCTTAATTAAATATTTATATTTTCATGGAGTTTGAACAGTAGAGAATTATGATTAATGCTTATCAATTGTCAGATTTAATTAGCCGCGATACTCTTAATACTATGTCTGGTAAGCAAAAAGAAGCATACAAATATGCAATATGTGGTCTTTTTATAAACATTATTCAAGGTACACATTTTACCGAAGTACAAAAAATTAATTTGATTTTCTTAGAAGCTATTCGAAACTGCCCAAGAGATAATCCTGATTTAGATGGTTTTCTTTCCCTTGCATCTACAAATGTCAATATGAGCTTAGAGAAATGTAATTTCAAAAAGCCGTATGATAGTAAATTTCTAGATTATTCTATTAATTTTCTAAGAACAAAAGTTAAAGAAATATCTGATAATGGTATATCTTTATTTCAAGTAAGCGAAATTTCTAAAATACTAGATGTAAACAAATTTTTTGAAATATCCTGTTTAGCAGATCACCATTGGATAGAGTTTAGCCTAGATAGGCATTTGATTCCTACATTCCCTGAGTATATTCTTTTTAATGATTTAAAGGTTCAATGGAATAACTATATTGATGTAAAAGAAAAAATTTCAGAATCCAAAAGTAAGGTCAGAAGCGCAGAAGATAAGCATAATTATCTTAAAGACGAAGATAATAGGAGTAATTCGTATTCTTCAGGTACTTTCTACAGAACGTTAATCATTTTGTGTGTGAGTTTTGTTGAAGCATACATTTACGATATCTTTTTATCAATAAAAGAAGGGAATTTGCCAAATAAACAGCAAATAGAATCAATTCTCAATGAAAGAAAGCTTCAAGATATAGAAATTATTAACCGCGTTATTTTTCATTTGTTTCCTGAACTGAAAAACGATAGTGAATTTATGGTTTTATTCACCAATTACAAAAAAATAGTTAAGATTCGTGATAGGTATATTCATGCTTCTGCTTTTATTAATGAATCATCTAATAAATCTGATTTAGAACCATTACTCAATTTGAAGGAAGATATCTTAGTAGATGCACTACAGGATTCTGTAGATTTTGTTAAAAAAATGAATGAATTATTGCCCGATGAATTAAAACTTCTATATTGGATGGATCATGATAAGAGTGATGAAAAATACAATAAGTCTGTTAATTTTCATAACCTGTCAAAGTTGAGTCTAACTAACAGCACTTCATGTTTTAATCGAAGGAATTATCATAATTTATAATCCAATATATTGTCAAGAATATTGTGTTTAACTGAAATCTGCATGTGGACATTCTTCAGGATTATAGTCCCATTGACAGGTTAGATAATAGTCACAACCTTCACATATGCCTTCCAAGAATTCTAATGTTTCACCCATTTATATCACATCACATTTTTTTGTAAGATTACTTGTTTATTTCATACATCTTTTATATATTAATTTCTAATGATGGTCTTGGCTTCAGAGTAAGTTGTATGAAAGGAAATTGGGAGATCACCGATACATTGCTTTTAAGACCTTCCTCATCTCCTTCGTATTCAAGTTAAAGTCTCCTTCCCTCACCCTATTTTTCAATTGCTTTAGTGTACTCCTATGCCTAATTCCAATCTTTCGAGCTTCGGCAGGAGTAATGTTGAGTACATACTCCCTTATCTTTTCAAGATCATGATACGTCTCAACAGTATTGCTCTCAAGCTCCTGCATTTCAACTTTGTTGGCTTCCTTGCCGATGTACACGCATCCAGTAGGCTTTAAGTGTCTTCTTTCCAAAACGCCTATATCCCCTTCAAATTTAGCTTCTGGATGGTCTATGTAATCGAGAAACACATCACTTAATGGCTTCCAGTATTCTCTTTCCTGAAGTGTATCTCCTGTATTGTAATCTATGAACTCATTCTCAACAGCAACCTGTGGATTATTGTTGTAAGGAGAAACAGGCTTGACCTTCTCTCCATCTTTATTGATTGTTGCATCACTCCCGCAAGCATGAAGTTGAAAAGCTTGACCTATTCATCGAATGGCTTCTGGAATGTCTAACTTTCCATTAAGAAATAATAACATAAATGTGGAGGACTTTTAATGAAAATATTTCTACTAAATGGTAATGGAATAGATATGCGTGTTAGTGGTGCTAAACTTCATATCAAGAATGGAAGGATTTCAACAGAGAAAGAGCCTGAAGAGTATGTTTTCTCATCCATAATAGCCTCCGTTTAGGAAAGAAGGTTAGTGTGATTCAGAATATCCGGTTATCGGCGATAGGATATAGCATTTTTGGGTAGTCCATGATTAAAAAAATAATAAACTGCCTTAGTAGTTATAGTAAAACATTATAAACTCTTAAAACTATTACGGCAATTACAAGAATGATTATAAGAAAAGCAAGTCTATCAGATGAAAGTCAAATCAAAAAGCTTCTGAAATCAATTCCAGGAGTCTGGCAAGAGCTATGGAGAGAAAATGTAGTTGAGATTGTTCTATGCAGCAGCGAAGCTAATGTACTAGTTGCAGAGGAAAATGAAACAATCATAGGATTTGCTTCTTTTCATGACTGTGGTTTCAGAGCATACTTAAGTGAATTGGTTGTTGCAAAATCTGAACAAAATAAAAGAATTGGCTTGGAGTTGCTACAGGAGGGAGAAAGAATACTTTGTGCACAAGGCTCCCATCTGGTGATTGGAGATATTTTTCCACCTGCAATCGGGTTTTATGAAAAGAATGGATGGAAATGTCCTTCATCTGTACTTCGATCTAAGTTATTGAACAACAAAGACTAAACAATCGATATTTCCATTTGAGTATATACCCCTCTAATAAAGATGCAGGCCTATTAGCCTCACATGAGAATTAAGAGTAAATGGCTTATTGGCTTCGGTTTCAGCTAGAATATCAATATAAAAAAACCTTTCATTCTCTCCAATGTTCCGGCTTATTCAAAGCATCAGCACAAATAACCTTGCCTTTAACTTTATCACTAGATTCTGGGTTTAAAGGATATACCATCCATGCACCTGCGTGTTCTTCCGGAATCGGATAAGGTGAATCAAAACCCATACATCCGGCATCCTGCTTAAATCCATACTTTGGATAATAACTTTCATGTCCGAGAACAAATACCATTTCAGCGCCAATTTTTCTCAATTTCTCCAAACCTTCATTGATCAACATTCCACCTATCCCTTGTTTTTGATGTTGTGGTTTTACTGCAAGAGGTGCAAGGAGATAAATTAACGGAGATGTTTTTCCATTTAAAGTTGCTTTTGTAAATAAAATATGTCCAACTGCTTCATCGTTCTTGAAAGCCAACAACGATAAAACTGGTGCTGCGCTTTTGTCTTCAAGAAGTTGAGATACTAAGATTGCCTCCTTCTCATAACCAAATGCTTCTTTTTCTACGCGCATTACATCATCAAAATCAGATTCTTTTGCTTCCCTGATATGAATATCTTCTTTCATTTTTATCATTAGAAATAATGTATGATTCATTTAAAGGCTTTCCAGCCTTTCCCTAACATGAGCATTCAAACTAAAAGGCTTATCAGCTTCGGAATTCTTCTTCGTATAGTGTAAAGTACCTTTTGTGAACCCTATTTTCTTCCATTCTGTATAACCGATGATAAGAATCTTCTTCCTCAATAGATCGGTATCGTCTCTCTTCCCAATGTAAGCAGGTTTGCTGAATTTAACAGCTTTCCTCTTGCCTACTAAGTATTGAGCTAATTCCTAGCCTTCAACAAAAGAACACTTCCCCAGGTAGTATTCTTTTTTCTGTATTCTACTTTGGAATTCATCATAGCATTGAACTCATCTGTGAGCTTCATCTCATGCAAGAAACCAACATGAGAATCAAGACAAACTGAATTAATGACTCTTAAACATTCAGCCTCAAGCAATGAATATCCGTAATTGAGCACTACGTTAGTCTTGTCTCCTGCTCCAATTGTTCTCCTGTACTACGCTATTAGAGTTTGTTCTTCTGAAAAATGTAGAATGCATAACCATATTCATCCGGACGTTCTCTGAAGAGTTTTATCTCTCTTCTGTTAAACTCAAGTATCATTTCTGCCTCAGTGTTTCCTTTATAGTTATCACTGATCTCATCAACTCTTTTTTCCAGATTGTCATAAAACTCATACCAGGCAGAAACTGGCAGTTTAAAGTGATCAATGACATCATATCCTGTTTCCTTGATAACTTTTTCAGTGTCAGGTATGTTCATTATACCAGGATATATTTCCTGCCAGAACTCAACAGCTTCCGGAGAAGGGTCGTCCGTGAACCATGTGTTCTCTGTCACTGCCATATAGCCACCACTTTTAAGGAACTGTTTCCAGTAGCTGATTCCCTTTTCAAAACCAAGGATAAAAATGGAGCCTTCTGCCCATATTACGTCGAATTCTTCTGCTTCAAATGGCAGTTCATCCATGGAAGCACAAACCGTGGTGATCCTGTCATCAAGGCCTTCTTTTGCTGCATTTTCCATCAGTTTATCCAGAAATGGCTGGTAAATGTCAGTTGCAGTGATCTGACAATTCTTGCAGATCCTGGCAAGGTGTATCGTCTGCATGCCCACACCACATCCAATATCAAGGATCTTAGTACCTGCAGGAAGGGAAGAAAGCATATTAAAGGCTTTTTCAGTACATTCGTTACTACCCGGACCCTGTCTGGGTAACCCATCAAATATCTCAAAAATTGGTGATTCCATTGTTGCACCTATACTCATCATTTATGTTGCTTGATATGGATATGTAATAAAGTCAATATGACTTTTTGTAATTACATTGATAATTACAATTTTATATGTTCAAGCAGTGATTCTTAATATCATGCAGAATAGATAACGATTTTACTTTACAATAAACTCAGAAGTAGTGAAAAAATGGATGAAAAGTTACTTGCAAATATCGGTTTAAACAAATATGAAAGATCCGTTTACTGGACGCTTTTCAAAAAAGGCGATCTGGAAGCAAGTAAATTATCACAGTTATCACGAGTTCCAATTGGAAGGATCTATGAGATCTTGAGGGATCTGAACAAGTATGGCCTTGTGGAGATAAAACCTTCAAGACCACGAAAATACAGGACTGTTGATCCGAAAATTGCTTTTGAGCTCATGTACAAAAAAAGGGAAGAAGAAGCACTCAATGAGCTTAAACTACTCAGGGAAGCACTTGATGAAATTGAACGGCAACTTTCCAATGACGATTCTCCAGAGCATGTTGAAACAATTTTCTGGCCCGATAAGTTCCGTGATGATGAACTGAAAGAGACGGTGAATTCATTTTTTGAGGATATTGAGCATGAAATATGTGTTGTTACTCCCAGTAAGTATAAGCCAGGAGTATCAGAACAATATGATGATTCAATGTCAGTATTCAGCAAGGCTTACTTAAATCTGGCACAACGTGGCATTCATGTTAAAATTCTGGATTCCCACTCTCAACTGTTGCCATCAATAAAAGAACTTATTAATTCAATTGAAGATGAATCGGTGAAGGATCGTTCTAAGGAGTTCCTGGAAATAAGAATCCTGGAAACAAAGCATGATTTTGTGATCTTTGATTCAAAGACTCTCTTCCTTGATATTGAAGATCAGATCAATGCGGGTACCAGCCTCGGTATGACGCAAATTCACGATGAATCATATACAAAGCGTTTCAAGGCTAAATTCGACGACCTCTGGACTAAGGGGAAGCAATTCAATTTAACATAAACTGGTCCGGGTTATGAGCTCCTTATTGATGCCTGCTGGTTTGTAACCTCATTGAATTGTTGCCTACACTTTTAAAATAAATTAAAATTAATTGATGTCCTAATAATTTTTTAAGATTTCTGTTTTGCAAATTACCCATATCCCTACACCTGAGCACCGGATATATACAACTTTAATTCTGGCAACGCTTTTGAATACTTAATGCAAAAAATAAATTTTCAAATTATTAAGTATGAAACAAAAATCCATAGAATAACTGCTTAGAATCTAAAGTAAGTAACAAAAGTTCAATTTTTTTATATACTCTTTTTAGTAACATAATTAATTGGGTTAAACATCGAGTGGATAATACAAAGGAGATGAACATATGGGGTTAATCAATCGCCTGACACGGTGCGAGTTTTATTCAAAGTGTACACTGGCAAAAGACGAATACACATGCAACCACGAGTCAGATGCACATGAGCATTGTGGCAAGTACTGGAAACATGTAGAGAACGAATAGACATCTGTATGCGTACAAACGCTCACACTGATATGAGGATATAGTTAACAAGAAAAACGAAAATCTTGTTTTAAATTAATACTGTTGCTTGATTATAATCATTTTGAAAATAATTAAAAGCTATATACTAGTTGTTAATGTTGGGTAATTCAAATAGTATTCAAAAAGAATCTAATCAAATCTCTGTTAAAGGTGTTGAATCTTTGAGGCAATACTCAAAAAGATCTTCAATCCAGCCAACCGCATTCTGGCCTTTACAAAACATGTACTTTTGATCAAATTCTCCATTATTGTTTAAAGCACATAATACAAAATGAACATTATCAAATGTGAATTGCAAAAATTTCATTTCTTTATTGTAAACATACATATTGAAGAATTTGTTCTTTAAAAATTCAGTAAATTCTTCACTGTGCTCTTTATTTATTATTTTAAGTAGTTCCTGAGAAATGATGAAGTGAAAATCAATTTCTTCTTCAAAAATTCCTTCAATTATCGATTTAAAGTCGGGATAGAGTAAGTTGGTAACTGTATAAACACTTCGAGGAGCTCCATATTCCGAGTTGAAAGATCTGTGTATAGAATAAATTTCATGAATAGATGGACTTACTATTTCGCATTCACCGAGTTCATTTATTCTTTCAAATAGGTGAGGGGGGATAAAACCAAGTTCATGGGTTCCCCAGTAATCAATATCATCATCAAAAAGTTCAGTTTTATTCAGTAAAGGAACCATTTTGTTAACAATAACTTTCCCGATGGTCGTCAACTCATAGGTATCATCTGAAGCGGTAACTAGAAAGTGGTCTTCAAGTATGCGCATTTGTGGAAGCAATGATGTTCTTGTTGTATGTAAATGATCAAGGATTACACTCATTTCTCTGGGTTTTTCTTTCAGCAACAAAAGGACATCTTTTCGTTTTTCAGAAGCAAATATGACATCGATCAGTTGCTTTTTCATGGTTATTAAGTTCCTCAGGAATAATTCAGATATCCAGTAAGAAATAGGTTTCCTGTATCATCCTATTTGAATACTGCCCAATAATATTTAAAATAAACTATATAGTCTGTATATCATTCAGTAGGAGTTTAGCAGAATTAACTTTAAGGTATAATTATCATCCAAAATCTCCAAATATCCCTGACATGAGCATTAAGAGTAAACAGTTTATCGGCTTCAGCATTCTTCTTCATATAGTGAAATTTACCTTTAGAGAAAACCATATCCCCCCTTCTTTACTTAATCTGAGTGAACAATTCTCAGTCCTGATGAAATCCTTGTTTTCCATAAATCCCTTCTCAAAGGACTGATAAACGAAAAATAAACAATGAACCTGATCAAATTTCTTCACTCTACCAGAAGAGAAGATTAATCAGTAATATTTGTATATCCAAGAATTTTAGTCGGCTTCAATACTACCAGAGAGTATCCAGTTTCAGCACTGTATCTTTTAGCATAGTTATCATCATCCATATATCTGCCACTAATACGAGTGGACCAATACTGGAAAGGATCCTGGTTCTCAGGAATTATGACCCTGCCTTCAACGATCACATAAGAGAATGGCGGTTGCTCATCATCAACACATAAAGCAACTCTTGGATCTCGTCGAATATTTTCATTTTTCAGATATCCAGCCCGAGTTATAAAAACAATATTCCCATCATCATCCAAATCAAACCATATAGGAGATACATGAGGGCTTCCATCTTTTTTCAGAGTCGCAAGCTTACCGGTACGTGGGCGTTCCAGCAGATACTCCCGAATTTCATCTATATTCATTTTTTTCAAAATAATCACTTCATGAGAATAAAAATCTCCAGTCTTTTATTAAAAATTGCTTCTTAGAAATACTTTGTTCTACCCAACCTACTACTATTTATTATAATGGAAAGCCCCTGTGCACGTTTGCTCTAAAAATAAAGGAGATCATTGTGTTTTACAGACCAGCTAACAACATTAAAAGTAAGGTTTCCGTTCATAAATCGAAGCATTGACCTGAAAATGAGGTTCACGGTTTCCTCGTTCCAGGCACCAGTTTAGGACAAAATAGGTGAATCGACGGAAAACAGATTATTAAGGGAGGATAATTTAGTGAAGTACTGAGACTTAGTGTGCGACAAATAGCCCTTCTCACACCTCCAATCCCTCTTTAATGCGAGTGGCTGAATCAATTCCCGAAACTAATTTATATTTAAGTCTAAATAATTGAACATCTGTATTTCTTTGCATTATGGACACTATAATGAATGAGGAATCTAAAAACCGTCCACTGAAAATCTGTTCAACGTATGCCGATAATCGCTTCCACCACATCCAAAGCCAGACATTCAAATAAATTCACAAACAGAGAAATATTTTGTTACTGAAAATAATTGCAATATTTATCTTGTTGCATGGATTAATTCATCTGTTCGGTGTCATCACTTTCTGGAAGATCGACTTGCATGAGCACTATTCCACTAAGGTTCTGGGTGGTGCACTGGATATCGGAGAACGAGGGGTCTATGTGCTTGGGTTTGCCTGGCTGGTTGCAACAATTGCTTTTACCATTGCCGCATACGGCATGTTCACGGATCAGGATTGGTGGCAAACCGAATTATTCACTGCAGCCATGTACTCATTGTTTTTGACTGTGCTCGCTTGGAAGGATGGCATTTTCGGAAGCCTCATAAACCTCGCGATCTTGATTACACTGCTTCTCACATGATATTTTACTTTTTGGCCTGTATCAGGTCAAAATTGCGATTGATCACTTCCATTGTTTCCTTGTACTCTTTCATGGGACTGAATTCCACAAGCTCGGTACCCGCCTCCATGAACGGTACATGACCGGGCTCCATGTAGTATGCCTCTCCGGCATTGACGGTTTCCTCGTGGTCTTTATATTTTACCTTCATGCGGCCTTTGAGCAAATATCCCCAGTGAGGACACTGGCAAAGATCATCAGGCAGGCCTTTATGTAATGGCTCCCACTCTGAATCCTGTTTATAGGTCTCATATCCCACATGCATATCTCCCCATTCTGCTTCCCTGGTAATCAGTTCCTTAGATTCCATGGTCTTCGTTAAATCATTCTTTAATGCTTTCATTATTTTATCCCCTTTCACTATTCAAAAATTAATCACTGGCATACTTTAGCCAGATGTCATCATTTAAAAAAGCAAAATAAAAAGTTGAATATAGATGACTATTATTCCACAGTCAACAACTCTACTTATATACTTATTTACGGTGTACGCTTAATCAATATCATCGGGAGATAATGAATCTTTCAGATAATATTCAAATACTTCCTTTCCCCATTCAAGCGCACTGGCACCGGAGCAGGTCATTCTTTTATTGTCGTAATCACCTTCAAGTGTTAATAATCTCAACATTAGCTTTTCGTCAGTCAGTATGAAGGACCCTAGCTCGATTTCATCCGGGTATAGATAAACCTGAATCTCTTTTATCTCTATTATATCTGCGAGATCTAAATATTGTTCCTGCACAATTTTCTCGTAAAGCTTTTCTGAAACGATAAGAGATATCTGCGTATCCTCTTTCACAAGCTCTGTAAGAACCGGTTTGAAATCAGAAGATAGGAAATTTGTAATTATCAGCAGGTTTTTTGATTTCTTTGCTTCAGCCAGGAAATAATCGTCCTGATCGGATACCTGTGATTCGGATACTTCCGTTTGTGTACAGTTTTCAAGTTCGGATATCCGTTCAGAAAGTTGAGATGGAATGAAATCAAGCTTATGGCCACTCCAGTAATCATTGTCTTTTTCCATGTCTTCACATCCTTTTTAGTAAACACATTTTTTTATTGATATTTACAATAACTTCTGCAGGCTTTGCTTTTTAATAAATCCGACCTGCTATACTACTCCCATACCATTTTTTGTGGTGGTTCATATATAAGTATTATTGAGATCTATGGGAGTATTAGGTTATAATATGGATAAAGTAAAAATCCTCGGGGTTGGATCAAGCCCCCGGAAAAACGGGAACACCGATATCCTGCTTGATTGTTTTTTAAAAGGGGCAGCATCGGAAGGAGCCGAAACAAAAAAGGTATTCCTGCGAGATTATGCAATTGAACCCTGTACCGGTTGTGAGGCCTGCAGAAAGGATGGAAATTGTACAAAGTTCTATGATGGTATGCAGCTTCTTTATCCGGAAATAGAAGATTGCAAAGGTCTAATACTTGGTTCTCCCACTTATAATTATAATGTAACATCTGACATGAAAGCCTTTATTGACCGTCTTTACCCTTTCTACGAGTTTTCTGAAGAACGTCCCGGGCCCTACTCAAGCAAACTTGCAGACCAGGGTCGAAAAGCGCTTGTCTTTTCTGTCTGTGAGCAGGTAAAGGCTGAAGAAATGGGATTTACGCTTGAAGCCCTTGCAATGCCGCTTGAGGCACTTGGCTATGAGATATTTGACAGGTTCCAGGCTACCGGCTGCTTCAGTAAAGGTGAGGTTCGTAATAAAGACGATATTATTAAAAAAGCATTTGATGCCGGCAAAGAATTTGCTGTCAGTATCCGCTGAGACATAAGCCGGTATAAATTTTTTATTCCTATCCTCATTCTTATTCTTCTATCTCATTAATTGGGGTGGAATCCTTCAGGTAGAATTCAAAGAATTCGTTTCCCCACTCAAGAGCTTCCGGATTGCAGAAAAAGAGTAGCATATTGTCATAGAGACCTTCTTTTAATAACAACCTGAAAAAATTACAATAAGCATTTTGTGTAAAGGCAATGAAACCGATTTTATCAGGATAAAGTAAAATTCTGATCTTCTCATTTTCCAGCAACAGCTTAAACTCGTCGTAATGTTCAACTCTTAATTTCTCATAGAGCTCTCTAGTTATGATTATAGTTATTTCTACACCGCTTGCGACGAAACCTTCAATCTTATTAAAAGAATCAGGATGTATGAAAGACGAAATAATACGCATTGATTTTGATTTCATCGTAGTTTCAACAATCTTCGTATTGACTTCGTAGAAATCTGCAATAGACGGCTTTATAACTCTACCCTGGCCTAATTCATATACTCTTTCTAAAAGATGTGGCGGTATGAAGTCAATGTCATGGCTTCCCCAGTAATCGATATCAGTATCAAAAAGATTTACGGTGTTCAGTAAAGGGGATATTTTGTCGACTATCATCTCACCAATAACAGTTAACTCGTATTCATCACCATGATGATAAATAAGATGATTATCTGTCAATACCTTCATCTGCGGAAGCAAAGCCTGGCGCTTTGTTTCCATCGAACTGAGAAGCGAATCCATTTTCAGGGGGCCGTCTTTCAATAGTAGAAGAGCACACTTTCTCTTTTCAGAAGTAAATATGATGTCAATTAATGATTTACTCATCCAGGCACATCCATATAAAAATATCGAGCTACACACTGCCCTCGATAAGGGAATATATGTCTGAATGTATATAAGTTAAATCTGATGCGATCTTCCGTACCAGCAACACGATGGTGTTCTTTATTCCAATGGCCTGAGATCCTGCTGGTCATAACTTTAAGTCCCAACCTGTTTTCAGAATGCCCTATTTTATAGACTAAATTCAGCAATGCAAATACTTATATATAATAACATAAGTAATTGCCTTCCGTGTACATGTCTTTTTTCTTAAAGACATAGCTCAGAACAGCTCAAGGAGGCTTATCATGCAAAAACCAGAAAATCATATCTTTATTTGCGGAAGCACAAGACTGAACGGAAAGGTACAGGGCGCATGCCAGAACAAGGACTCACATGATTTGGTACAGATGTTTACCGAGGAAGTAATGGACAGGGATCTGGAAGGTGAAATAATGGTTACCTGGACCGGGTGTGTTGGCCTGTGTGAGAAGGGACCGATAGTAATGATCTACCCACAGCAGACATGGTATGGCGAGGTAACTGAAGATGATATCGATGACATACTTGATGCCGTAGAGGAAGGTTCAGTCGTAGAAAGATTAGTTATATCCTGAAACTAAATATGATACTATAAAGCGAATCGTTCAATTATCCTGAATGACTCGCTTCTTATTTACCCGACAAAAATCATTTTTTGTTCATTTTTCAAACATTAAATTATTCTAATTTCAAATATAAAATCAACCCTATTAATGTAAATAAGGACTTGACATTTTGTTTTCCTGTTGTTTCAATCAACGGGATTGATAGTATGACATGAGTAATGCTATATCTGTTTCTAAACAAGCAGAAGGTAATGACATATGCCTGTCTGATGACTTTGCAAAAAACAGGTAATCAATAACTCAGGGGTTGAGCATAATGGTAAGACTAAAATGGGAAATCAAATTAAACGGTACACAACTTGGAAAAACAAATGATTTCGTAATGATTGATGGAACCAAGTATTTCAACCGTGATTATCTGAATATGGAATATTTAAAAGAAAACGACCATCATACCAAAGATGAAAAAGGACAGATCAATTATTATGATATTGTAATCGGTGATAAGGTCTGTAAAAATGGGGCATGGTATTATACAGATTACAAAACCCATGCAAGAGATTTTAGCAACTTTGTTGCTTTTAGTAAAGATGTGGAATTATCTGTTTGATCAGTTAACATTCCAATGAAGCAGCATTAGATCGACCACCTTTAATCTTATCTTACACATCTTTTTCAGCCTGCAATTTTACACAAGAACCTTTTTAGCCTTCCAGATCCAGAATATAAGCTATATCTTGCCGGTGGGATAATTTGTCAGTATTAAGTCCAGAAGAGGTTGCAGATCTGTACAGTAAAAGAGCTGAAAACTACGATATCAGTTCCAGCCTGTATTATTTGATCGGTTTTAGATTTCATCATTACAGAGCCCTTACGATTGACTCACTTGACCTCAGAAAAGGTGATACTGTCGTGGAACTGGGTTGTGGTACGGGTCTGAATTTTCCGTTGCTTCAGGAAAAGATCGGGGACGAGGGAAAGATCATAGGAGTGGACATAACTGACAAAATGCTGGAAAAAGCCCGGGAGCGTGTCAGGAAGAATAACTGGAACAATGTTGAGTTCTTTCACGGTGATGTTGCCCAATACAATATACCGGATGGTGTTGATGCAGTCTTCTCGACATTTGCATTGACACTGTCTCCTGATTATGACATGGTGATCAGAAATTGCAGTGAATCTCTGAAAAAGGGTGGCAGAATTGCAATTCTTGATTTCAGAATGCCGGAGGGTTATATAAGATTTCTTGCACCCCTGATGATATTGCTAACAAAACCCTTTGGTGTCAGGAAAGAACTCAGACACAGACATCCGTGGGAATCTGTTGAGATGTATTTCCAGAGATCGTCTCTGAGTGAAATGTACTGGGGATTTGTTTACTTATCAGTTGGAATAAAAGACTGAAAAACACAGTAAGCAATGTCACATTTAATAAATCAGGTATAGTGAATATGTATGACTGAGTTTAATCTTACAAACTAATATTAGTCATACCTATAAATTTAAATACTTACAACCCAATATAGGATTTACTATCAGGCAGTGCCCGATCTGCCTAAGAAAAACCACTCCTGTTGTCATTTTAAAGTATGGTCTCTCAACTATGCTGCCTGATAGCCTCCAAACACTTCGAAAAGGTGTCATATAACAGGTATACTACCAGACCCTTATTTTTACCCGATTCTTGAAATCGCTATATGAAAAGGATGTTCACAGCTGCTAAAAATATTAGTCTACCCAACAAGTTTATATCTGGTGCAATATATAGCCATACAAAGAACATATAGTCATGCCTACAAAGCAGATGCTTAAGAGTTCTATAAAAAAGCAAATCGCAAAAACCAGAAACTCAGAGATTTAACTTATGCGGAGGATTTGATCATGGAATGCAAGCTTTCAAGAAGGACACATCAGAGATTCAGACGCTTCAGGATCTGGACAAGAACAGATTATTCTGAGGTTTCAATTCATGATAATCTATCAGACCAAGAATAAGCCGCTAAAACGGAGGGGATGCGATTGAACAATATTAATGAAGGAATATTGCGAACACACCATCATGGTAATATGAAGGTGTTAAGACACCACGTTTACGAATACCAGAAAGGTATAAGGCATCTTGTCCTGCATACATCCAGTGTTCATTTTGAAAAAGAGATAGTAAAGCTGCTTGAAAAAAAGAATGTGGATTATTTCATTCAGCGGTTTTCAGATCAAAAGATAAATGTATTCTTTGGGGACAGGAAGTGCATAAGCGTTCTCAAAAGAATTGGCCAGAAAAACCTTTCTGAATTTACAGATGAAGAAGATTTCATGCTGGGAATAATGCTTGGTTATGATCCGTTGAAACAATGTGAACGATATCTCAAAAGAAAGAATACCAATCTTGTCGCCGAAGCAGTTGCATAATTTTTAAAAAATACCAGATATTCTGGTTGAAAGATGTGCTCACTCTAACTGTACGGCGACAGACCCGGATTCTAAGGAGAATAGGTGAAATGGCTCCTGATTTCGATGCACTTACCTGAATCTAAACTTTTTATTAATGCAAAACTTGTAAAACTATTCCCACCAATTATCATATTAGATTATAAATTGGGTGATAAATATGACCAATTCACATGATTCAGCAGATGAGATTCATCTGAAGCCTGAGGAAGCAAATGATGTGATTTTGAGCTGGGGATTTAATGAAGTTGCCGAATATCTTGTCTATTCAAGAAGAATGGAAATGGAAAACCCCCAGTATATCGTTGAGAATATAAATCTTACAGGAATCGTACACAGTCATTCAGGATGGAGATGGACGAAAACACTCCAGTATAATGGTTTTGAATATAAGGTAGATATTTTTGAGAATTGTAAATTTGTCAAAGAGGGTCAGGAAATAGCTGTCCTCTGGAATGATGACAAGCCTGATCATAAGGAATATAGAGTACAAATGAAACCTGTGGGAATGACGAAAGGAATCGTCAGTTCATTATATTCCATAGATAGCCATTATTATAAATACGACTTTTTCAGTAAATTCGCTAATGATATTTTCAGTTACAGAAATGATATAATAAAAGATATCAGTGAATTACACAAAGTCATCAATAGCGATTGCAAAGTACATGCCGTTGCTTCTTACAATCACATAAGGACCGATGACCTGAAGCAAATTAAGGAGTTTGTAAATAAGCTCTTAGAGATCAAGGAAGACTCATAGATCAGGTTCTGAGCTTTCTTCTTTTTGTGATACCCTGCATATCGAATCCGAATCCCATAAATTTACGGGAGTCAGTTTAGTCTATCCCTGTCTGTAAGCCAGCAAAAGGCAGAACAATTTATGTTATTCGGAATTAGCCCTCTTCCTGATTCACATATGTAAAGGCTAAGTATAATCCAGTAAGTCATTATGACAGGAAAGTTTTCAAAGCAAAGCTTAGCAATGGTCGATAGAATAATGGATGACTCCGAGAAAAAACAGCACAAACCTGCTGCATCTGTAAAGAATTCCCTTGGCATGGAATTTGTACTTGTACCTGCAGGTGAGATTCAGGTGGGTTTGAAGGGATATGAAGACAGAAAAAT
>JAALLQ010000167.1_pt1 | contig 21504 bp, 18 predicted proteins | sample 7245921 | NCBI WGS metagenome assembly JAALLQ01 (sample SAMN13049200, study PRJNA578106) | oil field metagenome | isolation source: filtered produced water from oil reservoir B7 | place: USA:offshore Texas | collected 2016 | reverse complement strand
AAGCCCAGTGCGGCAGCATCAAGTATCGCGGTCGAGAAGCCCAAAGTTGCTTGCACAATCAACGGAGCCATACAGTTCGGTAAGATTACCTTGAACATCAGGCGTGGTGTGCTGGCCCCAGCAACGCGGGAAGCCATAACATAATCCTTTGAGGTTTCCGAAATCACCGATGCGCGCGAGATACGGATGTATTGCGGCAGATAGGTAATGGCGATTGAAATGGCAGCATTTTTCAGCCCCGGGCCAAGGATGGTCACAATTGCCAATGCCAGCAGTAAGCTCGGCAGGGCCATAATGATATCCACAACCCGCATAATGGCGGTTTCAACCATTCCTCTGAAATACCCTGCTGCCAGACCGATTGTTGTACCGGCAACAACTGCAATGGTGACAACGATCACACCGATGAATAGGGACAAACGTGCCCCGTAAATCAAACGGGACAGGACATCACGTCCGACTTCATCCGTTCCCAGAACGAACGCCCAAGTGCCACCCTCAGCCCAAACCGGGGGTGTCAGAATGCTGTCACGATATTGCATGAGGGGATCGTGAGGAGCCACGATATCCGCAAACAACGCGGCAAGCAGTACGGTAACAATAAAGGCCAAGCCAGCAACGGCGCCTTTGTTTTCGCTGAAATAGCTCCAGAATTCCTTCAGAGGCGAAGGCGGAGCGATTTCACGCATCATGGTCGTATTTTCACTCATGATCGCCTCTTTATCGATTATGTCGGATACGCGGGTTGATGATGCCGTAAAGAATATCCACGGTCAGGTTGACCATCATCACAATGGTCGCAATCATCAAAATGCCGCCTTGAACCGCGGGATAATCCCGACGGAAAATGGAATCCAGCATCCATTTGCCAATTCCGGGCCAAGAGAAAATCGTCTCAGTCAGAATGGCCCCAGCCATCATAACCCCAACCTGCAGACCGATTACGGTAACCACCGGAATCAAGGCGTTGCGCAGCGCGTGGACACAAATAACAACAAGGGGAGACAAACCCTTGGCGCGCGCCACATGCACGTAGTCTTCTTTCAAAACTTCAAGCATGGACGAACGGGTCATCCGCGCAATCACCGCAAGTGGAATAGTCGCCAGAACAACGGACGGCAATATGAGGTGGGATGCAGCAGAGGCAAACGCGCCTTCTTCGCCAGACAATAAAGAATCAATCAGCATGAAACCGGTGACATCATCAATCCAGAACAGGGCTGAGATGCGCCCGGAAACCGGCGTAAGATCAAGAATCACGGAGAACAGCATGATCAACAGCAGTCCCCACCAGAAAATCGGCATGGAGTATCCAGTCAAGGATAGTCCCATCACTGTATAATCTGTGGGTTTGCCGCGTTTGACAGCGGCAAGAATGCCTGCCGGAATGCCAATGACAACAGCCAGAATCATGGCACAGATGCTGAGTTCCAGCGTAGCCGGGAACAAAGTCATGAATTCACGTAAAACAGGCTCTTTGGTTACAATCGATGAACCAAGGTCGCCTTGGAAAATACCCGTAAGATAATTCCAGTATTGAACAAGTAGGGGCTTGTCCAGGCCCATTTCCGCCAGCAATTGTGCGTGGCGTTCAGGGGAAACCCCACGTTCACCAGCCAGAAGCTCAACGGGGTCACCCGGGATCAAGCGTATCAAAGCAAAGGTCAGCAATGTGACACCAAAGAATGTCGGTAACACAAGGCTAACGCGCTTGAGAATAAAAGAAAACATGTGTGTTTGGTCTTTTGTTTTTTGCAGCCTTCAATGAAAAGGGAGGGGGACTGCTCCCCCTCGCTTCACGATCGCTGTTTTATGGTCGCTGAATTACTTCAGGTCAACACCATAGAAAACGTGCTTGCCCAGAGGGTCGATTTTGTAATCTACCACTTCTTTGCGCACCGGTTCGTAAACCACGGAGTGTGCAATGGTTGCCCACGGAGCTTGCTCTTTAAAGATCAACTGAGCCTGTTTGTACAGTTCCACGCGTTCTTCACGGGTGGAGACTACCTTGGCTTTTTGGATCAGATCTTCGAACGGTTTGTGGCACCACTGGGAACGGTTGGACCCGCCAACAGCACTACAACCCAGCAGAACGGCGAGGAAGTTATCCGGGTCACCGTTGTCACCGGTCCAGCCCATCAGGATGGCGCCGTCACGGTTCACGTCTTTCGTACGTTTGAGGTATTCACCCCATTCGTAGGAAACGATTTTGGCTTTGACCCCGACTTTTGCCCAGTCTGCTTGAATCAGCTCAGCCATACGGCGGGCGTTCGGGTTGTACGGGCGTTGCACCGGCATGGCCCAAACCGCAGTTTCCAGATCCTTGACGCCGGCTTCTTCCAGCATCTTTTTCGCAGCTACCGGATCATACGGATCGTCTTTGGTTGCTTCGTTATAGGACCAAATGGTCGGCGGCAGCGGGTTTTTCGCAACTTTACCGGCACCTTGGTAGACAGCTTCGATAATGGCATCTTTGTTGATTGCCATGTTCAAAGCTTTGCGCACTTTCGGATTGTCGAAAGGCGGTTTTTGTGTGTTGTAGGCCAGATAACCAACATTCAGACCTTCCTGACTCATCAGGTTGATATCTTTTTCGGTTTTCATGGCTTCAATATCTGCCGGGTTTGGATACGGCATGATATGGCATTCACCCTTTTGCAGCTTTGCGTAGCGTACAGACGGGTCTTTGGTGATTGAAAATACCAGTTTGTCGATCGGGGCTTTACCGCGGAAGTAATCTTTGTTCGCGGTGTAGCGGATCATGGCGTCTTTTTTATAGCCTTGGAAGACAAACGGGCCAGTGCCGATCGGCCATTGGTCCACTTTGTCCATGGTGCCTGCTTTTTGCATGGCATCGCCGTATTCCTTGGACTGAATGACGGCAAAGTCCATGGCAAGGTTTGCCAAAATCGGAGCTTCCGGGCGATTCAGTTCAAAGACAACGGTGTAATCGTCAACTTTGCGGATGTCTTTCAACAATGCCGGCATGTCCATACCGTTGAAGTACTCATACGCACCGCCGGAAACTTTGTGGTACGGATGGTCTTCTTTCCACTGACGATTGAACGAGAACAATACGTCATCGGCATTGAAGTCACGGGTCGGTTTAAAGTGCTTTGCAGTGTGGAATTTCACGCCTTTACGTAGATGGAAGGTATAGGTCTTACCATCTTCGGAGACTTCCCAGCTTTCCGCGAGACCCGGTTCAATTTCTGTCGAACCGCGTTTGAAATGGATGAGGCCATCAAAAACGTTGGCCGATGAGGCATCAAATGTGGTGCCAGCGGTATATAAAGATGCGTTAAAGCCTTCAGGGCTGCCTTCAGAGCAATACACTAAGGTTTTGGCTTCTGCGGCCTGCGCTGCCAAGGCAGTCAGAGCGACACCGGTAGCCAATCCAAGTAAGCGGGTCTTCATCTAATGCGTCTCCTGTTGGTCGTGGAGGTCAAGCACAAAAAAACAACCAGTCTTCTGGTCACAATACCGTAACGGTGTCTCTATTCATGGCAGACTACATTCTAAAAACAAGAGAAGATGTTATTTTTTAATAAATCAGGCGAAATCAGCATAATGGTGCGTAAAAAATTAGTATTTGCAATTTTATTGCCGTTTGGTGTGTTTTCTGGAATTGTGATTCATGTGAATATAATTGCTGCTGCGATTCATTTTTCAGGTTTGAGCAAGCGTTAGGCTTTCAGCTTATGGTTCTGTTAAGCGTGTTTTGTTGCAATGTAACACTCTTGACAATTGCTTGGCTTTATCCCATTTGGGTAGGGTTTCATTTTAACTTATGGATTAGAGGCTCCCATGCGTTTTCCTAATTTCATGGTGCTTGGACTGAGTGTGTTGATCTTGGCTGGGTGTTCTGCGACCAAGACATCGATACAGAAACATGACCTTCACGTGGAAACCAGAATGAGTGAAACCATTTTTCTGGAGCCTGTGCCACCTGAACAACGTGTGATTTTTGTTCAGATGCGAAATACATCGGATCAGCCGTCCTTTGAAATCAGTCCACAGGTGCGAAGTGCCTTGATGGGGAAGGGCTACAGAATCACTGAAAACCCGGCGGAGGCACACTTCATGCTTCAGGCCAATGTGCTGCGGGTCGAGAAAATGGACCCCGATCAATCTCAATCTGCGTTGCTTGGTGGCTATGGCGAAACCCTTGGCGGTGCAGCAATCGGTGGTTTGATCGGCCATCAGATTGGTAATAAAAGCGCGGGTGGGGCAATTGCCGGGGCCTTGATCGGAGCCGTCGGTACGACTGTAGCAAATTCATTTGTCACTGATGATGCCTATACCGTAGTTACGGATGTGCAGGTTTCGCAACGCCCGGCGGGCACAATGGATGCGTGGGATCGTTATGAAACACGTGTGGTATCTTCCGCCAATCAGGCCAATCTGGATTTTTCCGAAGCATTGCAGCCACTTTCAGAAGGTTTGGCCCGCTCCTTGGCTGGTATGTTCTGATATCAGGTCATAGCTTGACCACACATAAAAACGGCCTGAGGTATCCCTTCAGGCCGTTTTTATGTGTGGTATCAATTGCCTTGTATTTCTTGCAGCCCGAGGCCATCCTGTCCGTATTAGGTGAGGTGGTTATGGAAATAATGAAGCAGTTGCTGGCTGGGCGCGGCGTGGAGTTAAAAGGGGAAGTTTCTTCTCATGAGGTTGAGCGGGTATTGAAATGGTTCCCTCATGCTCGGTATATCGCGGAAAATTTTGAGCATTTTGACCATCTTCGCAGAAACATGATGCACAAAAGCAAAACCGGTGGCCCAAATGTCAGAGCCGTGCGCAGGTATTTGGAAGATGCCGGCCTAATTTACTCCGGCAGTGGCGGGGCGGCTGTTCCTGTTTCCCATGATGCGGATATGTTCTTACGTGGGCAGTGGCTTGAAGAATATGCATTTATGGCCTTTTGCAAGGCCGGGGCAGATGCCGTAACGTTTCATCAGATGATCCATTGGGAAATTGATGGCTATGAGGGTGATAATGAGGTCGATGTCATCGCCCGCATCGGGAATCGACTTGCGTTTATATCTTGCAAAGCTCTGAAACCCTATCCTGGCGCGTCAGGTAGTGGTAACTATCGCAGTACCCTTGTGAATTTCCTGAATGAGATTGATAACGCGCAGGACCAGTTCGGGTATCCATGGGATACTGCGTTTTTGTTCACAACAGTTGATCTTTGCCTTGATAACGAGGATGGTCAGCCCAAATACGGAAGTCTGCTTGGCAAGGCACGGGCACTTGATGTTTTTGTCCTCGGTTTGGACGACTTGTGCTGGCGTCGCTTGCGACCTTACATGACAAAAGTGGTGCAGGATATTCGTTGTGAATTTGCGCCCATTGAAAATGGTTCTACGCACCCAATTCATGGCGTGATGAACAGACCCGAACCGACCGAGTGGCGATAGCCTGTAAGCCGATTTGAGGTGAGTAATGAATTTTAGCATCCCGGAGAATTTTCCGTGGCAGGGCGGGGCATATACTGAAGAAATCGTATCTTCAATTATACTGGTCGCGACAACTATGTTGCTGCGTATCGCCATGGAAAAGGCCCTGCGTCGTAAGGCATTTTTCATTACGGAAAAACAGTGGCGTGTGATTTCCAAACTGAAAACAGCGTCTTTCCTGATTATTGCAGTTGGATTGTTTGTCATCTGGGCTCCGTCATTGCGCTCTTTGGCTTTGTCGCTGACTGCCTTTGCCGTGGCAATCATCATCGCGACCAAAGAATTAATCATGTGCCTGAGCGGTAGCGTGGTCCGGGTAGTGTCAAATGCTGCCAATGTTGGGGATTGGGTTGAACTGAATGGGGTGCGTGGTCAAGTCGTGGATGTTGATGTTTTTTCCACGACACTGCAGGAAATTCACTCTGACGGTCGATCTTATGAGTTTACAGGGCGGCGTGTGACGGTGCCGAACGCGGTGTATCTGTCGCTGCCGGTGCGAAACGAGACGTTTTACGGGCATTACGTCTATCACAAATTTTCTATGGTTTTCCTGCCCAATATTGATTTCGAGCATATTGAACGGTTGGTTCAGGATTCGTTGACCCACGATATGGAACCGCATATCGAATTGGCGCGACGATACAACGCGGCATTGGAAAGAAAATCGGGCCTAGATCTTCAAGATGTTGATCCAGAGATTAAATTTGAAACGACTATCGACGCCAACATTAAGATGAACGTTGTGGCATTTCTACCTACGCGAAAAGCGGTTAAATTTGAACAAAATGCCATTCGCGCGGCCCTAAGCGCGATCACCAAAGAAAGCAAAGCTGCGGAAAACCCCTGATATGTTTTTTCTGCCACTCTATGACGACAACCCGACCCGGTCTCCTGCCTATTTGACATGGCTGATCATTATGCTGTGTGTCAGTGTGCATTTGTGGCAGATGGGGCTTAGTCCAACGGAAGATCGTCTGATTTCCCTGCAATATGGTGTTGTTCCCGCCTTATTCTTTGGTGTGGACAGTTTGCCGCCTGAGTATCAGGCCATCCCGCCATTTTTGTCTCCCTTGACCTCTATGTTTTTGCACGGCGGTTTGATGCATTTGGGCGGCAACATGTTGTTCCTGTGGATCTTCGGCAACAATGTAGAAGAGTCCATGGGGCGGGCGCGTTATCTGGTGTTTTATGTCTTGTGCGGATATGCGGCGGCATTTTTTCAGGGTGTTTTTGATATGTCGTCCACCATTCCGATGATCGGGGCCTCTGGCGCGATTGCCGGTGTTCTTGCCGCTTATGCGTTATTGTATCCAAAGGCGAATATCCGCACGCTGGTGGTCATCATTATTTTTATTCGCGTTGTCAGCATTCCTGCCGCTGCGGTTTTGCTGGGTTGGTTCCTGATGCAAACCATACAAGGCATGCAATTTGACACAGGTTCGGGTGGCGTTGCCTATTTCGCTCACATTGGCGGGTTTATCTGTGGCTTGTTGACCGTACGGGCTTTTCTGAACAAGGGAGTGACCTTGTTCCAACCGGCAAAAACGACGGCATTTGAAATTCGTCCCATTACGATGCCGTCACAGCGCCGTCGCTCTCGACGGGGTGGTGTGCCGGATGCAGGACAGAATTTTAAACGACCACCGTGGGAAAAATGATCCTTGGTGAATGAAATATCAGCCGAAGCGATCCATCCCTAAGCCGTTCATATCAACGGCTGGGGTTTGATCCGTAATCGCATCAGCGATAATGTCGGCGGAGCCTGCCGCCATGGTCCAGCCCAAGGTTCCGTGTCCTGTGTTCAGCCATAGTCCCTTGACTGGAGTTTTGCCGATAAGAGGCACGGAATCCGGTGTGGTTGGACGCAATCCGGCCCAGAAATTTGGTTCCGTATAAGATGAAGCGTCCGGGAACAGCGCGCGGGTTTTGTCCAAGATCACATTAGCCCGTTGCTGGCTGATATCTGTGTTCCAACCATTGAATTCTGCTGTGCCTGCTGCACGCAGGCGGTCGCCAAATCGTGAAAACACCATTTTATTTTCATCGTCGATCAGGCTGACGGTTGGCGCACCCGTGCATCCGGTCGTATCGACAGTGATAGAATAGCCCTTCGCCGGATAGATCGGCAGGTTGAAGCCCGCGGTCTTGGTAATTTGACCGCTGAAACTGCCCAATGCCACCACAACGTGATCTGCTTTAAGTACCTCACCAGATCGTAACGAGACAGACTGTATGGCTCCATTCGCCGTGTTCAATTTGGTGATGGTGTCGCCAAGGCGGAATTCGACGCCGCCTGTTTCAGCATGTTTTCGTAAAGCATTGGTGAAGGTGTGTGCATCGCCGCTTTCATCGGACGGGCTGTAGATGCCGCCGATTAAATCCGGCTCGACGTGTTTGAGGGCAGGTTCAATTTCAACACATTCAGCAACGGATTTTTTTGCGCGGTCTAAGCCGTAGGAATTCATCATGGCATTAGCGCCGCAAGCCAGATCAAACTCTGCTTGATCGCGGTAAATGCTCAAAATGCCGCAGGTTTTTTGTTCGTATTCAAGGTTCAGTGTGTCACGCCATTGCCGCAGAATATCCCGGCTGTGCATGGCAACTCGTAAGGAGCGTTCCAGATTGCGTTTGGTTTTTGCTGCCGGAATGTTGCTGAGGAATAAAAGTCCCCAGCGAATCAGGTACGGGTCAAATTTCCACAACGGCATATACAGCGGCGCTTCGGGGCGTCCAAACCATTTAAGGAATTGCTTCGGCGTGTGCGGGTTGGCCCATGGCGTCACGTGGCAGGCTGAAATTTGCCCACCATTTGCAAAACTGGTTTCAAGGGCTGGTTCGGCTTGGCGGTCAATGACCACCACGTCGATGCCACGTTGAGACAAGGCATAGGCCGTGCTGACACCTATAACACCGGCACCGAGGACGATGACACGCATAAGACCGTTAATCCTTTAGGCTTTGACACATAACAGTGAAAAGGGAAAAATTGACTTCCCGCATGTGGCCTACTTTGGACCGAAACCTTCGGTGTTTGCAATGCCTGAGGCTGAATAAATCTATCATTCGTTATCGTTTTCAGGATTAGCCAATATGTATTCACTGCCTCCTAGCCGTTTGGTGCAACCATCCTCTCCCGCGATTTTGCTGTCTCCTGAGCAAATGACAAAAGCAGACACTCTGGCGATTGCTGGTGGTATAGATTGCATGACATTGATGAAAAACGCTGGTTATGCCGTGGCGCGGGAAATTGAAAAGCACTGGTCACCGCGGCCTGTTTTGGTTGTTTGTGGACCCGGAAATAATGGCGGTGATGGGTTTGTCATTGCCAGTTATCTACGCGGAGCCGGCTGGCATGTCTCTGTAACCCTTATGGGGCCGGTTGATGCATTGAGCGGGGATGCCGCAACCGCGGCAAAACTATGGCATGATGAAATTCTATCCATAGACTCCGAAGACATTTTGCAAGAGGTAGAACTGGTCGTTGATGCGGTGTTTGGTGCGGGGCTGAACCGAGACTTTACAGGACCGGCTCTTGATCTTTTGCGCCGAGCCAGCGATCAGGACATCCCGATTGTTGCTGTTGATATTCCCAGTGGTGTGGACGGGGCCACTGGACGGGTTTTGGGGGATGCAGTTCCAGCGAATCTTACAGTGACCTTCTTTCGCATGAAGCCCGGACATAAGTTACTGCCCGGACGGGACCTCTGCGGGGCATTAATTCTTGCCGATATTGGCATTCCTTCCGATGTCTGTTTGGATATTGCGTCCCAAACTTGGGTCAATCAGCCGGGATTATGGCTGTTACCGGAACTGAATGCGGATAGCCATAAATATACGCGGGGGCACACGCTGGTTGTTGGGGGGCAAATGTCAGGGGCTTCACGACTGGCTGTACGTGCAGCACGTCGCATCGGTAGTGGTCTGGTCTCTATTTTATGCCCTCACCACTTGTTAACGGTTTATGCATCGGATGCTCCCGGAGCCATCATTTTAGCGCACGAAGGTGATGGTCTTACGACCTTGGCAGAGCAATTAAACGACCCAAGAAAGAACGCAATCCTGATTGGGCCGGGGTACGGCTTGGAAGGTCCAGAAAAAAATATACTCCAGCAAAAAATTTTGAAAGTCCTTGGTTCTGGGCGGGCCTGTGTGTTGGATGCCGATGCGCTTGGCGCGTTTGTGGACCATCCAGAGGATCTATTCAAAGCCATTAAAGGTCCGACAATTTTGACTCCGCATGCCGGGGAATTTGCCAAACTCTTCCCCGATCTTAAGGGAGATCGCCTGAGCAACGTACGGGCGGCAGCACAAAGATGTCAGGCTGTGGTGGTGCTGAAAGGCTCGGATACCGTGATTGCAGCCCCTGATGGCAAGGCCTTAATCAACGATAATGCACCGCCGGTACTGGCGACTGCCGGGGCAGGGGATGTCTTGGCAGGATTGATTGTAGGACTATTGGCCCAAGGGATGCGTCCATTGGCTGCTGCGGCTGCCGGGGTTTGGATTCATGGGGATGCGGCGCGTCGGTTTGGCTATGGTCTGATTGCCGAAGACTTGCCGGAACAGTTGCCAAAGGTACTTTCTGCGCTTCATGTGCCATCTGAATGAAATAAATATAGTTGTCATTCTGCGGTGCATGTTATAGAACCGCCGCTCCGGCAATGAGTCGTGCCTGTTTGTGCGGGTGTGGTGGAATTGGTAGACACGCCAGATTTAGGTTCTGGTGGCGAAAGCCGTGGGGGTTCAAGTCCCTCCACCCGTACCATATCTTGGACCCGGTCCAGTGCGGCGCAAGACGACTCGTCTGGAAATTAGGTTTCGCGCGACGGTGATGTGACGTGATGCTGCGCACAAATGTCCGGCTCCCTCACACGGTCATCGTCGTTATTCTGACTCTATAGGAATGCAGAGCTCTCTTATGCAGGTAACTGAAACGAAAACCGAAGGGCTGAAGCGCGGCTTCTCAGTCGTCGTGCCCGCGGCTCTTATCGAAGAAAAAGTCACGGCGCGACTGGTCGAAGTCGGTCAATCCGCATCTATTCCGGGCTTCCGTCCGGGTAAAATCCCGATGCAGGTCCTCCGCCAACGCTTCCAGCCTGCGGTTATGGGTGAAGTTCTCGAAGCTCAGGTCAATGAAAGCACCGCGTCTCTGGTCAAAGACAATGATCTGCGCCCGGCTGTGCAACCTGATATCAAGGTCGTGACCTTCGAAGATGGTAAAGACCTGGAATTCACCGTTGATATGGAAGTGCTGCCGAAAATTGAAATCGGTGACCTGTCCAAAATCTCTCTGGAACGTCTGAAAGCTCATGCACCGGATGAAGATGTGGAAAAAGCCTTGGAAAACTTGGCGAAAAACCACGCGACTCCGGAACCGATCAAACGCAAGCGTAAATCCCGTGCGGGCGACATCGTCACCATTGACTTCCTTGGTAAGCTTGATGGCGTGGCGTTCCCGGGTGGTGAAGGCAAAGATTTTGATCTGGAACTGGGTTCCGGCACTTTTATTCCGGGCTTTGAAGATCAATTGATCGGCTTCAAACCGGAAGAAGACGTTGAAGTCAAAGTGACTTTCCCAGAACAGTACCATGCTGCTGAATTGGCCGGTAAAGAGGTCGTATTTGAATGCACCATTAAAGGGATTAAAACTCTTGAGGTGCCGGAAATCGACGATGAACTGGCGAAAAAAGAAGGCTTGGAAGATCTGGCAGCCCTCAAAGAAGCCGTTCGTGGCAAAATTGAAGGCGAACTGGATGGCTTGGCCCGTCAGCACTTGAAACGTGCTTTGCTGGATGCCTTGGATGAAACGCACAAGTTCGACGTGCCGGAAGTCATGTTGAATGGTGAATTCGACGCAATCTGGAGAAATCTGGAAGAAGCCAAATCCAATGGTACCTTGGATCCGGCAGACGTTGAAAAATCCGAAGACGACCTGAAAGCTGAATACAAAGTCATTGCCGAACGTCGTGTTCGTTTGGGTCTGCTTTTGGCTGAAATCGGTAACGAAAATAAAGTACAGGTCGGTAAAGAAGACCTGCAAAAAGCGATCATGGATCAGGCACGCCAATTCCCGGGTCAAGAACGTGAAGTTTTTGAATACTTCACCAAAACCCCGCAGGCTTTGGAACAGTTGCAAGCTCCGCTGTTTGAAGAAAAAACCGTCGACTTCATTTTGGAACTGGCAACAGTCAGCGAAAAAGAAGTCACTCCGGCTGAGCTGGTTGCTGGCCCGGATGGTTTGGCTGAAGCAGAAAAAGACGCCGAATAATCTTCACATATTTGTGAAATTTCGAACGCCCGAAGGTCTCCTTCGGGCGTTTGTCGTTTCGGGGGTTGCATGTGCCTGTAAAAAGCGGATATGTCACTAAGGCATATTATATTTCGTCCGAAACCCGAGGAGTGAGCCGACCATGTACGATCGTGATCCTATTGAAGTTTACAACAATACGCTGGTCCCCATGGTGGTGGAACAGACCAGCCGTGGTGAACGCTCCTATGACATTTATTCACGCCTGCTGAAAGAACGGATTATCTTTTTGACTGGTGGTGTAGATGATTATGTAGCCAGCTTGATCTGTGCTCAGTTGTTGTTCCTTGAATCCGAAAACCCGGATAAGGATATCGCGTTTTATATCAATTCTCCCGGTGGCGTTGTGACCTCCGGTCTCGCGATTTTCGACACCATGAAATATATCCGCTGTGAAGTATCCACAGTCTGCCTTGGCCAGGCAGCTTCCATGGGCTCCTTCCTGCTGTGTACTGGTGCTAAGGGTAAGCGCTTTGCCTTGCCTAACTCTCGGATCATGATTCACCAACCGTCCGGTGGTTTCCAAGGGCAGGCCAGCGATATTGAAATTCAGGCTCGTGAAATCCTTGAACTGCGTAGCCGTTTGAACCGGGTTTATTCCGAGCATACGGGACAGGATATCGAAACCATTGAAAAAGCAATGGACCGCGACAACTACATGACGGCTGAGGCTGCTAAAGCATTTGGTTTGGTTGATGAAGTTGTGGAAAACCGCCCTGTACCGGATATGTCATAACCAAAAAAATAGGGATAAAGCCGGAGTAAGGCCTAAGAAACGTGGCAATTCCGGCTTTTCTGCCTATTTTAATTGGAAATGGTGTGTTTCAGCATCATTTAAGCCTTATTTGCCGCTTGTTTGTTGTGTTCTAGTCCGGCTAGGATGAGATAAACAAGCTTCACCGGGTCATTTACCGGCTTAGGTGCGAAAACCAGGGAGTATTGGATGGTTAAGTCCTCTGGCGGCGATTCCAAAAACACGTTGTACTGTTCCTTTTGTGGGAAGAGTCAGCATGAAGTCCGCAAACTCATTGCCGGGCCGACCGTTTTCATCTGTGATGAATGCGTTGAGCTTTGCATGGATATCATCCGGGAGGAGAACAAAACCAATCTTGTGAAGTCACAGGATGGTGTACCACCCCCCCTTGAGATTATGACCGTCCTTGATGATTATGTGATTGGTCAGTCTCATGCCAAACGCGTTTTGGCTGTTACAGTGCATAACCATTACAAGCGTCTTGCACATGCAGACAGCAAAAATGATGTCGAACTGTCCAAATCCAACATTTTGCTGATTGGTCCGACGGGCTGCGGTAAGACTCTGCTGGCGCAGACGCTTGCGCGTATCTTGGATGTGCCGTTTACCATGGCGGATGCAACCACGCTGACCGAAGCTGGTTACGTTGGTGAGGATGTCGAAAACATTATTCTGAAACTGCTTCAGGCTTCTGACTACAATGTGGAACGAGCGCAACGCGGCATCGTTTACATTGATGAAATCGACAAGATTTCCCGTAAGTCCGACAACCCGTCGATTACTCGTGATGTCTCCGGCGAGGGTGTGCAGCAGGCACTGTTGAAAATTATGGAAGGCACTGTTGCCTCCGTCCCGCCGCAAGGTGGTCGTAAACATCCGCAACAGGAATTTCTACAGGTTGATACCACCAATATTTTGTTTATTTGTGGTGGTGCGTTTGCAGGCTTGGATAAGGTGATTGGTCAGCGCAATCAAGGTACCGGTATTGGTTTCGGCGCTGATGTGAAAAGCAAAGATCAAAAGCGTACAGGTGAAGTCCTGCGTGCGGTTGAACCTGAAGACCTGTTGAAATACGGTTTGATTCCGGAATTTGTAGGCCGTTTGCCGGTTTTTGCCACCTTGGAAGACTTGGATGAAGATGCCTTGATCCAAATCCTGACCAAACCGAAAAACGCACTGGTAAAGCAGTACCAACGTTTGTTTGAAATGGATGATGTGGCTTTGACCTTTAAGGACGAAGCGTTGTCATCCATCGCTAGCAAGGCAATTGAGCGGAAAACCGGCGCACGTGGTTTGCGTTCCATTTTGGAAGCAATTTTGCTGGATACGATGTTCGACTTGCCGAGTGCGAACGGTATTGAAGAAGTTGTGGTGAACAAGGAAGCCGCAGAAGGCGAGGCTAAGCCCTTGGTCATCTATAGTGAGAACAAAGACGAAGCCAATACCATTGCATAGTTGCCACTGTGTGGCGGCATGGCATGGCTTCGGTGCTGACCTTATATTGGCACCATCCAGGCACGGGCGAGGTCATGTGATAACACATGATGCGTCCGTGTCGTCTTTCATTAAGTAAGAGGACGTACCTTGACTGAATCCAGTGGAACCACTTACCCCGTTCTGCCTTTGCGTGACATTGTGGTGTTCCCCCACATGATTGTGCCCCTGTTTGTTGGGCGCGATAAGTCTGTGCAGGCTCTGGAAGAGGTAATGCGCGAAGACAAGCAGATTTTGCTGGTCGCGCAAAAAGATGCCACACAGGATGATCCGGCAGCCGAGGATATCTACGAAGTCGGCACGATCAGTACTGTTTTGCAGCTTCTTAAATTGCCTGATGGCACTGTAAAAGTGCTGGTGGAAGGCGGTAAACGTGCGCGGGTTGTGCGTTACGTAGAAGAAAAACCGTATTTCGAGGCTGAAGCTGAAATTCTGGACGAGGACTGGGGAGACGAGCAAGAAATCGAAGCCCTTGGTCGTTCAGTTGTGTCTCAGTTCGATCAGTACATCAAGCTGAACAAGAAAATTCCGCCGGAAGTTATGGTGTCGATCAATCAGATTGAAGACCAATCCAAACTTGCGGATACCATTGCATCCCACCTTCAGATCAAGATTTCTGAGAAGCAAGAACTGCTGGAATTTGCTTCGGTTCAGGAACGGTTGGAGCGGGTCTACGGGTTTATGGAATCCGAAATTGGCGTGTTGCAGGTTGAAAAGAAAATCCGCAGCCGTGTGAAGCGCCAAATGGAGAAGACCCAGCGCGAGTATTATCTGAATGAGCAAATGAAAGCTATTCAGAAGGAGCTTGGCGAGAACGACGAAGGCAAGGACGAACTTGTTGAACTCGAAGATCGTCTTTCCAAACTTAAGCTGTCGAAAGAAGCCCGCGACAAAGCTCAGGCCGAGTTGAAGAAACTTCGCAATATGAGCCCAATGTCGGCGGAAGCAACTGTCGTACGCAATTACCTTGACTGGATTGTCGAACTGCCTTGGAAAAAACGGACCCGTGTCAAACAGGATCTGAAGTGGGCGGAAGATGTCCTGAACGAGGAGCACTATGGCCTTGAAAAGGTCAAGGAACGGATTCTTGAATACCTTGCAGTGCAGCAACGCACTAAAAAGGTAAAAGGCTCGATCCTGTGTTTGGTCGGTCCGCCTGGCGTCGGTAAAACCTCACTTGGTAAATCTATCGCGCGTGCGACGGGTCGTAACTTTATTCGTATGTCCCTTGGTGGGATGCGCGATGAAGCTGAGATTCGTGGGCACCGCCGTACGTATATTGGTTCAATGCCCGGTAAGGTTATCCAGGGCATGAAAAAGGTTGGATCATCCAACCCCCTGTTCCTTCTGGATGAAATTGATAAAGTTGGACAGGATTGGCGCGGTGACCCGGCTTCGGCGTTGTTGGAAGTTCTGGACCCAGAGCAAAATGAGGCATTCAGCGACCTGTATCTGGAAGTCGATTACGATTTATCAGATGTGATGTTCGTGACAACAGCTAATACCATGCGTATGCCGCAGCCTCTTTTGGATCGTATGGAGATCATCCGACTGTCGGGTTACACCGAGGATGAGAAAGTTGAAATTGCCAAACGCCATTTGATCAGCAAGCAATTGAAGGCTAATGGCCTGAAGGATGACGAGTGGTCGATCTCTGATGAGGCACTGCGCGACTTGATTCGCTATTACACCCGTGAATCCGGCGTGCGGAACCTTGAACGCGAGATTGCCAACCTGACACGTAAGGCTGTGAAAGAGATTCTGACCAAGGATGTGAGTAAAATTGCGGTGACTCGCAAAAACATCGACAAGTATGCCGGGGTTAGAAAATACAAATTTGGTGTCGCCGAACAGGAAGATATGGTTGGTGCAGTAACAGGTCTGGCGTGGACTGAAGTTGGTGGTGAATTGTTGACCATTGAGTCGGTCCTGATGTCAGGGAAGGGTGCAGTCACATTAACCGGTCAATTGGGTGATGTGATGAAAGAATCCATCCAGGCTGCCCGCTCCCTTGTGCGTTCCAGAGCGCCATCCCTTGGCATTAAACCGACGTTGTTTGAGAAAAAGGACATACACGTACACGTGCCAGAGGGAGCAACACCGAAAGATGGTCCTTCCGCTGGTGTTGCAATGTGTACGTCGATTGTCTCTGCCTTAACGGGAATCCCAGTGCGTAAGGACGTTGCCATGACTGGCGAGGTTACGTTGCGCGGGCGGGTTCTTGCAATCGGTGGGTTAAAAGAGAAGCTTCTTGCTGCTATTCGTGGCGGTATTAAGAAGGTTCTGATCCCGCAAGAGAATGAAAAAGATCTTGCTGATATTCCCGAAAATGTGAGGCGTGGCCTAGAGATCGTTCCCGTGACGACTGTAGATGAAGTTCTTAGTCACGCACTTGTTCGTCAGCCAACGCCAATCACGTGGGAAGACCCTGATGAAGATTCGGTTGCTGATTCGAAAAAGAAAAAAGATGGAGATGATTCGGTAACGACACATTAATAGCCGATATCTAGATTTATTAGACCGATGCGTATTTTAACTATAAATATGCATCGGTTTATTTCTGTTTTTTTTGATGTTTATATAGTGGATTGTTTTTTTACTTTTGTTGCATTATGTGACGGTGGTCACTTTCCACCGGAGTTGTGCTTTCTAAGATCACGTTTCAGGCATCTGTCAAGCCTGCAAATGTAAGGAAAACTGCGCTTCTTCCGTTGACGGGGTTTGCAAATGCGTTTTACACTGCGCGCCGTCGGGTTGATCGATTTGTTTACTACGTCCAATATTCTTTTGGGTCTAACACGAGGGGTCTTGCCGTGAATAAGAATGATCTCGTTGCTGCAGTTGCGGCACAAGCTGAATTGTCTAAAGCTGATGCTGCCAAGGCAGTCGACGCTGTTTTCCAAGCGATTACTGAGTCTCTTCAAAAAAATGATGAAGTGCGTTTGGTTGGTTTTGGTACCTTTAGTGTGGCAGAACGTGCCGCTACTGAAGGGCGTAATCCGCGTACCGGCGAGAAAATCGCTATTCCTGCTTCCAAGCAGCCGAAATTTAAAGCCGGAAAAGGCTTGAAAGATGCAGTGAACTAGGGTAGAACCTCGTTCACAGAATTTGAGGCCCCAATCGGGTCGGTCACTTTGTCGTAAAGATGAAGAGATAAGGGCGGTTAGCTCAGCTGGGAGAGCAACTGGTTTACACCCAGTAGGTCGGCGGTTCGAACCCGTCACCGCCCACCATATTCAGTGCTACGGCACGAAAAAGCCATCTGCATTTGCAGGTGGCTTTTTTTATGCCTGCTGCCTTGGGGGGCTTCTGTCTCCCTTTACATTGAAAACAGGAATTTCTTTTCTATCTCAATGGGCAGGCTGTTGCCTTTTTCTTGTTTTGTTGCTTGGTCTTATGACCAATGATATATCCGGTGTTGAGTGCCGAAGCATGTTTTTTAATGCCTGTTTGGTTTGCACTTTTTCAGATGCTTACGCTTAAACCTATGCTTTTCTTGACATTGAGGGCTTTGCGGGATTACATGCATGGGTTATTTTAGCTGGCTACGACGAAAGTCATGTTCTTGGGGCTTGGCTTTCTGGGGGAATTCAGTCAGCTATACCTGAACGGCGATCTATGTGGTCGGTTCGGTCTCTTTCACCACTCCTTGGGGTGGTTTTCCGGTGAAGCAGAGGGTTTGCACATGAATGTGATGCTAAACGATTATTTGCCGATTTTGGTTTTTCTCGCTGTTGCCCTAGGCATGGCGATTATGATGGTAATTTCTTCCTTAATCGTTGCACGTCAGAATCCGGATGCGGAAAAAGAGACCGCCTATGAGTGTGGTTTTGAAGCGTTTAATGATGCACGGGCGCGTTTTGACGTCAGATTCTATCTGGTTGCCATTCTGTTTATTATCTTTGATCTGGAAGCCGCATTCCTGTTCCCGTGGTCCATTGTTCTGAACAAAGTTGGGGTGTTTGGCCTTGTTTCCATGCTGATCTTCCTTGGCGTTCTGACGGTTGGTTTTGTTTACGAGTGGCGCAAGGGCGCTTTGGATTGGGAGTAATCACATGTCGCACCCCATGAATGCGCAAAATGGTATGAACATGCCGAAAATCCCGGATGGTATGACCCAAGACGAGATGTTGGGCTTGGTTGCTGATGATGTCGCCAATGGCGGCTTTGTTTTGGCAAAGCTGGATGATCTTTTGAATTGGGGGCGTACGGGCTCGTTGTGGCCGATGACATTTGGTCTGGCCTGCTGCGCGATCGAGATGATTCATACCGGCGTATCCCGCTACGATTTGGACCGCCTTGGCGTTGTGTTTCGTCCCAGTCCGCGTCAGGCTGATGTGATGATTGTCGCCGGGACGTTGACCAACAAAATGGCTCCTGCATTGCGTAAGGTTTATGACCAAATGGCAGAGCCGCGCTGGGTGATCTCTATGGGGTCGTGCGCAAACGGTGGTGGGTATTACCACCATTCCTACTCAGTTGTTCGCGGCTGTGACCGTGTTGTCCCTGTTGATATTTACGTGCCGGGGTGCCCGCCGACGGCGGAAGCCTTGCTGTACGGGATTTTGCAGTTGCAAAAGAAAATCCGTCGCACCAGAACGCTGTCTCGTTAGGTTGGACTGTCGCTCACTGATTTATGTACCGGAATTGCCATGACTGACGAATACATTGAAAATCACCGCGCTGCCCATTTGGATTTGGCAGATCATCTTGACGCCTTGGTCGGTGATTACATCAAAACCATCGGGATGGAATGTGATGAGTTGGTGGTAACTGTTACGCCGCACAATCTGTTGCAGTTGTTGACCTTCCTGCGTGACGATGGGGCGTGTTTATTCAAGACGTTATTGGATATCTGCGGCGTTGACTGGCCCGGTCGCGAAAAGCGGTTTGAGGTCGTTTATAACCTGTTATCCATGAAACATAATTTGCGTATCCGTCTGAAAGTCGCGGTGAACGATGGGGATTTGGTTCCATCTGTTGTCGGTTTGTTCTCTTCCGCGGGTTGGTTTGAGCGTGAAACCTATGACATGTATGGCATTTTGTTCGATGGGAATCCTGATCTGCGCCGAATTCTGACGGATTATGGTTTTGACGGTCATCCTTTGCGTAAGGATTTCCCGCTCACCGGTTTTGTCGAAGTACGGTATGACGATTCTCAAAAACGGGTGGTGTACGAACCGGTTAAGCTGACGCAGGAATTCCGTACTTTTGACAATCTGAGCCCATGGCAGGGTCCAGCCTTGCGAGAGGCTAAAAATGTTTTGCCCGGTGACGAAAAAGCCACTGGTGAGCAAGAGTAGGGGGCAGAGGCAATGACGGACACGCATTCTGATAAATTTACGATCAACTTTGGCCCTCAGCACCCGGCGGCACACGGCGTTTTGCGTTTGGTGTTGGAAATGGAAGGCGAAGTTGTAGATCGTGCCGATCCACATATTGGACTTTTGCACCGTGGTACGGAAAAGCTGATAGAGCACAAAACCTATATGCAGGCGGTGCCGTACTTTGATCGCTTGGATTATGTGGCTCCGATGAATCAGGAGCACGCCTTTGTGCTGGCTGCTGAAAAATTGCTGGGGATTAAGGTTCCTGAGCGGGCCAGCTATATCCGTGTCATGTTCTCTGAAATTTCCCGTATTCTAAACCACATTTTGAACCTGACGTCTTACGCGTTGGATGTAGGCGCTATGACGCCGATTCTGTGGGGCTTTGAAGTGCGTGAAAACGGCATGGCCCTTTATGAAAATGTTTGCGGCGCCCGTATGCATGCAAACTATTTCCGGGTTGGTGGCGTTGCCGCAGATTTACCGGAAGGTTTCTTGGAAAAAACGGCAAACTGGTGTGTCGAAATTGAGAACTTCATCGTCGATATGGAGTCTCTTTTGACCAACAACCGGATTTTCCGCCAGCGAACCGTGGATATCGGTGTCGTGAAGACGGAAGAAGCCTTGGATTGGGGCTTATCCGGCCCTTGTTTGCGGGCTTCGGGTGTGCCGTGGGATTTGCGGAAATCGCAGCCTTATGAATGTTATGCGGATTTGGAATTCGATATTCCGATTGGCAAAAATGGCGACTGCTTTGACCGATATTTGGTTCGTGTCGAGGAAATGCGTCAATCCGTGCATTTGATCCGGCAATGTGTCGCAAAAATGCCGTCCGGCCGGGTTATGGTCGACAATCATAAGATTGCTCCGCCACGTCGTGCCGATATGAAGCAATCCATGGAAGCTTTGATCCACCACTTCAAAGTCTTTTCTGAAGGTTTTCACGTACCGGAAGGGGAAACCTATACCGCAGTCGAAGCGCCGAAAGGTGAATTTGCGGTCTATTTGGTCGGTGATGGGACCAATCGTCCGTACCGCTGCCACATTCGCGCGCCGGGTTTTGCCCATTTGCAGGCAATGGACCTTTTGGCAAAGGGTCACATGCTGGCGGATATCACAGCCATCATTGGCTCCTTGGACATTGTGTTTGGTGAGATTGACCGATGAGCAATACCGAAAATGCACATTCAGTGAATGCTGTTGAACAGCCGGATAGCTTTGAATTTTCCGCTGAAAACCAGCCGGAAATTCAGAAAGTTCTGGCCCGTTATCCTGCGGATCGCAAACGGTCTGCGGTTATGCCGCTTTTGGATATTGCCCAGCGTCAGCATGGTTGGTTGCCGCGCGCAGCCATGGATCATGTGGCGGAGCTTTTAGACATGCCGCCGATCAAAGTGTTAGAGGTCGCAACCTTTTACACCATGTACAACCTGAAACCGGTTGGTGAATTCCATGTTCAGGTGTGTACCAACATTACGTGTTGGCTGCGTGGAGCACCTGAAATTATGCGTGCGGCCCGTGATGTCTTGGGCGTGGAGTCCGGCATGAGCGCGGATGGTCGGGCAACACTGGCAGAGGTCGAATGCCTTGGTGCCTGTGTGAATGCCCCGGTTATGCAGATCAACGATGATCTCTATGAAGATTTGACCTACGAAACCGCAAAAGCCGTGCTTGAGGCTTTGTTGCGTGGCGAAAAACCGCCGATTGGCTCGCAAACGGGACGTCAGGGGTCTTGCCCATGCAAGGGAGCAACGACTCTGAAGGATCATGTGCCAACAGATCGTCAATTTAAAGCCGATAAGGAGTCTGTGTAATGCTGCGGGATGAAGATCGCATCTATACCAACCTTTATGGCTTTCAGTCTTGGGGCTTGAAACAAGCTCAGAAACGCGGAGATTGGGACGGGACCAAGGATATCTTGGCTAAAGGCCGGGATTGGGTCATTGATGAAATGAAAACTGCCGGGCTGCGTGGTCGTGGTGGTGCGGGTTTCCCTGCTGGTGTGAAGTGGTCCTTTATGCCCAAGGAAAGTGCCTTGCCCCATTACCTTGTGGTCAATGCGGATGAAGGCGAACCGGGAACCTGTAAAGACCGGGACATTTTGCGCCATGAACCGCATAAGCTGATTGAAGGATGCTTGCTTGCCGGGTTCGCTATTGG
>JAALLQ010000161.1_pt1 | contig 21904 bp, 19 predicted proteins | sample 7245921 | NCBI WGS metagenome assembly JAALLQ01 (sample SAMN13049200, study PRJNA578106) | oil field metagenome | isolation source: filtered produced water from oil reservoir B7 | place: USA:offshore Texas | collected 2016 | reverse complement strand
AATGCGGTATACACTATGCAACACCTGATGGTAAGGTCATACCTTTCTGTACTTACAATACCCTGCATCGTGAGAGCGTTGAGGAGAAATTCTCAAGGCCCTATATGCCGGAAAAACATGAACAGAGAAAACAGATCCTGAACATTACGGATTTTAGTTAAAAGAGACATTCTTCCGGTTGAAGTTTCCGGCAAACTTCTATGCATAAATTAATATAATTATATATAATCAAGTGATTGTTTTGTGTTTTAAAATTCAAACATGATATTAAATTAAATGTCATTGCTAAATTAAAAACACCACAGAAATAAAAGATGGGTTTATTTAAATAAAATAAGTGCCAAAAATTAAAGTGCAGACAGGACCGCATCGGGAAAGGATATGCGTCCTGACAAGTGGAGTATGAGGGTCCTTAAAGGGAGTGGATTTAAGGATGTGGCATTTTTCATTCGTGAAAGATGCCATTTTTCTTCATTATTCAAAACGCCTTTTCATAAAGATTAAACCTACAGATATGCCTCTGTAACATACCTTCGCATCATTCTGTGACAATTGAAGTAATAAGCTATCAGCTCAACGGAATTCTTCATGATACTCACCCATTCGTCTCTTCTTTTATAATACTTCGGCACTATGATATACTCAAGCTTATTGTAGAGATCATCACGTTCGATCGCTTCTATCTCCTCAGGAGGCCTGTCGGTATCTATTCCTGCTCCGATAGAGTAGCCCGTAACTCCCGGAACACATCCTTCTATCCACCAGCCATCAGGTACGCTGAAGTTCACAACTGCGTTATGGGCTGCTTTCATACCACTGGTACCTGAAGCTTCGAAGGGTCTTTTGGGAGTGTTCAGCCATACATCCACCCCGGAGACAAGTTTCAGTGCAAGGCCCATATCATAGTCTTCAAGGAAAGCGATCTTTATCGTATCACTCAGGTTTTCCATATGGGCAAACAGCTCTTCAATTATCTGTTTTCCCCTTATATCAGCAGGATGCGCCTTACCCGCAAATATAAGCTGTATCCTGCCCGCTCTGTTGACCCTTCTGAGCCTGTCAATATCTGAGAAGATGAAAGCAGGTCTTTTGTATTCGGTCATCCGCCTTGCAAAACCGATAGTCAGGGTATCATAGTCCATATGGACTCCGGTTTCCCTGTTGACAAGGTCTATAAGCTCTTTTTTTGCATCTTTATGAGCCTGCCAGATCTCATCGTTTGGTACGTTCTTCACCCTGACCAGAAGTTCCGGCTCGTTTGCCCAGCCGGGAATATGCCTGTCGTAAAGTTCCCTGAACTGGGGACACACCCAGGTATAGGAATGTACACCATTGGTAATCGATTTGAACTTATAGCCGGGAAACATCTTTTCCGAGATCTCACGGTGCCTTTTTGCCACCCCGTTAATATAGTCGGACAGATTCAGAGCCAGGACGGTCATATTCAGCTCATCCTCACCCCCGTATTTTTTGAGAGCCTCGATCTGCTTTTCGTCCTCAATTACTTCTCTCACCAGTTCATAGGGGAATCTGTCATGGCCGCTTGCAACAGGTGTATGTGTGGTGAAAACACAGAGATCCTTCACTCTGCCGGAATCCATTTCATTTCTGCGTAACAGCTCAAGCGTCAGAAGGCTTGAATGTCCTTCATTCATATGGTACTTGCTTATACGAAAGCCCAGTCTGTCAAGCATTCTCACTCCGCCTATACCAAGTACGATCTCCTGTTTCAGCCTGTATCTGCTGTCACCTCCGTAAAGATAATCTGTTATCTTACGATCTTCAGGAGAGTTACCTTCAACATCAGTATCAAGCAGAATGACGGGTATCCGCTCTTCGGTAAGGCTCCTGTGCTCATAGAGCCAAGCCTTGATCCTGACATCACGATTCTGAATACGAACAACCACCTCTTCAGGCATCAATGTCATGTGATCTGCCGGAGACCAGTTCTTTTCAGATTCAGACTGTCTGCCTTTTTCATCCAGTTGTTGAGAAAAATAGCCTTTTTTGCTCACCAGGGTTACACCGACCAGAGGTATACTCAGGTCGCAGCTGGCTCTGATAACGTCCCCGGCAAGTATTCCCAGACCACCGCTGTAAGTTGAAATTTCATTTTTCAGCCCGATCTCCATTGAGAAGTAAGCGATCTTCTCTCGCCGGGTAAATCCTTCAAGTTCATCCATAATGACCCCTCTTCTTTTTGCAGTTCTCTTGAATATAAATATAAGATGATTCCAACAGGCAGAATAGCCGGTTAAGTATTATGCGACATCAGATATTAATGCATTTTTATCTCATAAAAACACTGAAGCAGGTTTCCATCAGTAAACTGTTTAACATTACACTCCATAAATATAGTTGTGTACGAACTGGTATCCCCTGTAAGTCCGGCTGCTGTGCTAAAGTATATTGGTTATTTTCTGATCGCGTTCTCACTTGTACTAATAGTGCCTTCCATGGCAGCGATCCTGCTTCAGGACAACTACGCAGCGATAATCTATGGCCTGACCTCAGTACTTACATTTGCAGCTGGTTTTGCAATTTACAGATTGATACCGGAATATGATCTGGAAGTTAAGGACGCTGTAATTATTTCTGCTCTGGTGTTCCCCATATCTGCTTTTATAAGTGCCTTCCCAATGGCTGTAACCAATAATATGTCATATATTGATGCCTTCTTTGAGAGCGTGTCTGCGGTTACAACGACCGGGCTGAGTGTTGCGCCTGCGGATTCAAGCATGGTGTTCCTTTTTGCGCGATCATGGGCACAATGGATAGGTGGAATCGGTATAATCATAATCGTAGTTGCAGTCCTAATCCATCCGGGAACAGCTGCATTCAGGATATATAAGACACAATATTCGCAAATCAAGTTGTTCCCGAACGTGCTCAAGACAACAAGACTGCTGGGAACATTGTATATTTTGCTAACTCTCGTTGCCATCATTCTGCTGCTTATAAGCGGTATGTCATTGTTCGATTCCGTATGTCATGCCCTGAGCAGCGTATCTACAGGAGGATTTTCCACCAGATCGGCCAGCATAGGCGCTTTTGACAATCCACTGATACTTTTCAGCATCAGTCTTGCATCTTTTCTTGGAGCTGTCAGCTTTGGATTATATATCAAGTCAGGGAGAAAACCTTCCAGAATGCTCAAAAGCAGTGAATTGCAATGGCTCGTTCTTATCTGCATCATAGGATTTGCCGTGTTGCTGTTCACAACGATCAGAAGCGAGGGCTTTGACAGCAATTCGGAGGATATTCTTTTCCTGGCAATATCAGCCGTATCGACATCAGGTTTTTCAACAGTTGACGTATCAATTTATTCGGATGCTTCCAAGTGGGTCATATCTGTTCTGATGTGGATTGGAGGAAGTACCGGTTCAACTGCAGGTGGCATTAAAATACTGAGACTCCTGGTGCTTGCAAAACTGATCAAGATAGTATTCATGAGAGTATTCCTTCCTGTGGAAGTGATAACTCCCCTCAAACTGGACAATGACAGAATAAAGAAAGAGGAGATAAACAATATTGTCGTTTTTAGTGTTCTCTACATAAGTATTCTGGTATTCTCAGCCTATGTATTCATGTTTTACGGAGTGAATTCAGCAGATTCCATATTCGAGGTTTCAAGTGCACTGGGAACTGTTGGCCTTTCCGCAGGAGTTACCGGTCCAGATATGCCTGATGTCCTGAAGATGGTACTCTGTGCGGATATGCTACTTGGAAGAATAGAAATAATACCACTTTTGATATTAGTAATGCCACGAACCTGGATAAAAAGAAGAACAAGAAGGGTAAAGACATGAGAATAGTGATAGTGGGTGAGACAGAACTTGGTCAGAACCTGGCCAGAGAACTCATACCCAAAGGACATGAAATAATCTACATAATAAAAGACAGCGCGATTGCAGAGGAAATCTCAGATAACCTGGACTGTACGGTTATAAATGCGGAAGGAACAAGACCTGACATACTGGAAAAGGCCGAGATCAATAAGGCAGATTCAGTAATCGCATGCACTGAGAATGATCAGAATAACATACTTATAGGTTTGATAGCCAGGGAGTCTGAAGTTGACAAAGTCATAATTATCACTGACAATAAACAGTTCATGGAAGTCGCCAAGAAACTTGGATTCTACTACATTATGAACCCTTCTAACATATCATCCGAGCTGATCTATGATGTTCTAAGAGGAGTGAACACAATGGAGCTTAGTAGCCTGATTCGCTCAGATGTCAGGTTCATGAGCGTAATAGTCAAGAGCAGTTACAAGGGAGGAAAATTATCAGAGGTAGCGCTGCCCGAAGAAAGTGCATTTATAGGCCTCTACCGGGATGATGATTTTATACTTGCGGGAAAAGACCCACAATTGAAAGAAGATGATGAACTGATAATCGTCACCCGGGCAGATAAATTGAAAGATATCGGTGAAAAGTTCAACTCCGGTAATTCAAAAAGCTAAATACATTTTTCTTCTTAAATTCAGTTTTGGAACATTATGACAGTTGTGTAAACATAAAGAAGATTGATATACTTTGAGAGTATAATTTTACCTGTTATACACAAACAATAGTTTAAGTTAGGGGGTAAACATGAGTAGAACTACCAATTTAGTCTTACTGGTAAGTCTGTTATTTTTTTCACTAGCCGCTTTATCAACAACGGCTATTGCTCAGGATAATACCACAGGTAACAGGATATGGGCAGCCGATGCCAACGTATCCCTGGAATATACCTGGACGGCACAGAGTTATCCCGGGTTTTACTATGACCTAGACTCCGGTGAAGGCTCTGAGAATTTAACAGTAACTCTCCAGAGTTACAGTGACAGGTCCATCCAGGAAGGTGACCTTGAATATTCCACAGTCCCGATTGAAACGGATTTTGAACATGATGACTGGGGTTCCTACGAAGTAATAGGTTTCATGGCAGAGAGATATTTTGCCGGCTACACGGCTGATACTGCATTTGCTGATGATACTATAAGTCCTATGTCAAACGGTGAACTATCACAGATACTGCTTGACACAGATGACGAACTGTCTGTGTTCTCGGGTTCATCCATAGTGCTTGACGAAGGATATGAGCTCAATATCCAGGAAGTGGACCTTGACGGGAACAGCGTACTGGTCAGTCTGGAAAGAAACGGTGATGAAGTAGATACCGGTATTGTTTCAGGGAACGATGACTATGTTTATGAGGTGGACCTAGGGTCAGAGGAAGATGTCCCGCTCATTATTGTCCACTTCAATGACATATTCAGAGGAACAGAATCAAACGCGATCTTCGTTGAAGGTGTTTTCCAGATATCCGAAGACTATGTAGAAGTTGAATCCGGAGATGATTTCGGAGCAATGGAAGTCGATACCATAAGTTCCAGTGAGATCACAATGGAGAACTCGGATTCCATTTCACTTGGCAGAGGAAACACTGTCAATGTCATGGGTAATCTGGAATTTGTGGTCGCCGACGATGATATTCTCAGATTCGGTCCGGAGATTGACCTGTCCGAGCCCGGAACCTATGAACTGAGGGGAACGGTTGTCGAGGACGAGGCTTTCACCTGGACTCCACTGAACTTTGCAGGTTTCTACTATAATATCGACGAGGGTGTCGGAACAGAGTCACTAGAGATCACAGACCTCAATGGCAGGAGCATACCTGATGGCAACCTGGTATACAGAAGTGAACCACAGCAGGTCAGCTTCGAGTACAACGACTGGGGTACATTCAATGTGATAGGTTTCCTTGCTGAGAAATACTTTGCAGGATATTCCAACGAGACGGCTTTCGCAGAAGAGGACAGTCTTCTTTCAGGCGGACAGCTCTCACAGGTGCTCATAGACAGTGACATGGAAACATCTGTGTTCTCGGGATCAAGGCTTGTACTCGAGGACGGTTATGAGCTAATAATCGAGGAAGTAGATCTTGAAGGCGACTCCGTACTGGTATCACTGGAGCAGAACGGAGACGAGGTTGACACCAGCGTTGTGTCCGGAGGAGGAGATTACGTCTATGAGACCGATGTAGGAGATACCGATGACCTTGCAGTTGTAGTCGTACACTTCCAGGATATCTTCAGGGGTACCGAAACCAACGCAGTGTTCATAGAAGGTATTTTCCAGATATCCGAAGATTATGTTGAAGTACAATCCGGAGACAGCTTTGGCGAACTTGAGGTAACATCCTTCTCATCTGCTGAGATCGTAATGGAGAATGAGGATTCGGTCTCCCTATCAAGGGATGATACGGTTGATGTCACCGAAGATATATCCTTCAAGGTTGCTGATTCAGATACCCTGAGATACTATCCATTCGTAGAGGTTACCAGCGAAGCTACCGAACCACTAACTATCAATATACCGGGAGCCATCGAACAGAACGATGATGTGACAATAGAAGTGACTTCAAGGGGAGCTGCTGTGTCTAACGCTACGGTGATGTTCGGAGATACCAATATCGGAGAGACTTCCGAGGATGGTACGCTTGAATACACACCTGAGAACGCCGGCACCTTTACGGTAACTGCGGAAAAGGAAGGCTTTGCCCGGGGAAGTGTAGAGGTTGATGTGATATCTCCGGAAGACATCAGCAGAAGGCTGGCAATAGAAGTCTCACCTGAAGACATTACTGCAGGAGACTCCATAGATATCTCCGTAGTCACCCTGATAAACAGCGATCCTGTGGAAGGAGTTGAGGTGCTCTATGACAACAGAAGCATCGGTACCACGGATGCCGAAGGTATGGTCACCTACACGGCACAGGATGCGGGTGTTCACAAGATCAGCACCTCTTCGGACGAATACCTGCCTGCCGAGCTGAATATCCAGGTTGAGGAGTCGCAGGCACAGTTCACATACTCTGACCTGAACATCGATCCTATCCTGATTCAGACCGGAGAAGAGGTAACAGTTTCAGCAAATGTTGAAAATACCGGTGAAGAAGCAGGTGAAGAGGAAGTCGAACTACTTGTCAACGGTGAAACTGCAGGTACCGAGACAGTTTCACTTGAACCGGGTGCAAGCCAGACCGTAGAGTTCATGGTCCAGGGTAATGAAACAGGTACCTATAACGTGAGCATCGGCACACTTGATGGCAGCTTTGATGTGGAAGACCAGGGAATTCCTTTCCTTGGAGTAACATTCACCCTGCTGATAGTTGTCGGTGTCGCACTGTGGATGGCAAGAAGACGTGATTAAATAGAACAACTTTAGAACCTGCCAGAAAAGGCAGGTTCTGTCTTTTTTTATGATGATTCAATATCTTCTGTATAACCACATATTCGTGAATCTGGAAATATTCAGATACATCCCTCTTAAAGCATTCTGGAACGACATAAACGGACCTTTCATTCTGTAACTGTCCATCATCCTGTAATCCAGGACCAGTATGAGAGCTCCGAAGAGGATCAATATACAGCCCTGAATTGTTTTCATGATGATCGGCTCGTTCAGGAAGAAGAAGCCGAATAATATACCACTGACAGGCTCAAGTAATGCCAGCACACTAACTGTCTGGGCACTGATCTTTGAAGCGCTGTTCAGATATAGCAGGGAAGCAAACGCCGTAGTGATAAGTCCGAACAGGATGAGTACGGGCAGGTTTGGTAAGAGGACGGCCTGTGGCACTTTACCGGCAAAGGGCAACAGAATTATCAGGCTGATGAATGTCGACCAGAAGAGCTGAGCCGTGCCCGAATAATCGTCCTTCAGATGATTGACTGTCATTATGGTGCCACTATAGGAGAGACCTGAAATAAGACCGAATATCAGACCTGGCAGCAAAAGACTGTTCTGCCCCAGTGAGCTTCCTGAAGGCACAACTACCAGAGAGATACCGATCATGGAGATCATGAGAGAGATTATTCCTCTGGAAGTCATTCTCTCTTTCAGGAAGAAAGGCGAAAGTAGAGTTACGTATATCGGTGCAGTATACAGGAGCAATACTGCTATCGAAAGTCCGGAATACTTTATTGAACTGTAATATGAATACGTGGTAATAACGTTAAAAATACTAATTAAGAGTATATAACGTCTTTTTTTACTTATTCTGAAGATTTCATACTTTTTTGTGGCAATTATATAGCCTAATATTAGGATCAATCCAAATAAAAGCCTATATAACAGTATAGAACTTGTTTGCATGCCAGATATATGGTTTAAGAATATACCACTGGATCCAAAGATAGTACATGATATTATAAGCTCAATATACGAGTAATTATTGTTTTTAACTCCTGATACCATAGGACGGCTAGAATAGATTCTTAATTTAAATAATTATCCCCAACAATAAATCATTAACAAATATAATGACGTAAAAACTTCTTATAACTGATATTTATTACTATCACACATTAATACAGTATTAATTTGATTATTTTGTACTAAAGATTGGTATATGCAATTATAATAGCTATATGACATACTTTTTCTAAAATTAAGCTATTATTAAGAGTAATACTGGTGCAGACATATTATTAATGCTTATTACTGCAAATAATACCCATCACGGGCGTTTTCTTGTATTTAAAGACAAAGGCATAGAAGCAAAAATAGCATGTGTTTCTCAACAATAAACAATACAATTATATCCTCATCGACCATAAACTAAAAAAATAATTTAAAGGAAACAATCACTATGTCCAATTCTCAAAACGGAGCTGCTATATTCAAGAACCAGAGAGTGGCGATACTTGCCGATGTGCAGAATATGTTCTATTCTGCCAAGAACATCTATCATGACAGCAGGCTTGATTATGATAAGTTACTTGCCACCGTACTTGGAGAAAGACAGCTAGTCAGAGCAATCGCATATCTCGTGGAAACAGAAGAAGTGGATCAGAGCGGATTTAAATACCTTTTGAAGACCTTTGGATGGGAAACAAGGACAAAACAATTGAAGATAAGGCCTGATGGCTCCACCAAAGGAGACTGGGACATGGGAATCGCTATAGATGCCATATCCATAGCTTCAAAAGTAGATGTACTTGCACTTGTCAGTGGTGATGGTGATTTTACGGCGCTTGTCAATCATCTGAAAGCATCGGGGGTGCGTGTCGAAGTTTACTCCTTTGAAAGGAATACCGCTGCGGAACTTATTAATTCGGCCACCGAGTATTACCCTATAGATGAAACCATACTTCGCAGAAAATAGATCCGCTCCTGAAAAGACGAAGTCACTGCAGAAATCATTTCTGCTTATTATTCTCCTGAGACTTTTTAGGTTTCTTTTTGCGACCATCCGGAATCAGATGTTTGTGGATGAACACATAGATAACAGCCAGGGCCATTGCCAGCCAGAGAAACTGCATTAGCCCGTTCTGAAGGTCCGTACCGATCAGCCATGCATGAATAAAGATTAGCAGGAACGCAAAGAAATTGAATGCATGAACAGTTTTCCACTTTTTTGGGATCTTCTTTCTGTATATCCCGGCCAGGACAGCAATCAGTATAAGATATAGTGCAGTTCTTCCCCCGAGTCTCAGAAAGTCCATCAAAGGATACAGTACAGGTACAAGCACATCCAGGCCGGATTGATACGCTACTGTTATCGGATGGACCAAAATCAGAACTACACCTATTCTTGCAAAATTATGATGCACATTGATAAAGGATCTGCCAAAGGTCTTTCTCATCTTTGCCAGATATTCTGATGAGAGTATTGCCAGAAATAAGAAGAAATAACCGAGAAGCCCTGCACCCCTGATCACAATTCTTATTGCAGTATCCATATCTTCAAACAGGAAATAGAGTATAACTGCCAGCATAAGTGCCAGAACACTTACGATAACCCCACGTTCATACTTCATACAATACTATACCCTGATGAAAGAATATGTATTTAACTGATACAAATTAAAAAGAAATTGCGTTTTTGGGCATTCTATTGTTGGTCTTTCGGAGTTTTACGTCTAACCGGGCAGTTAAGCATAAACCCAAACTTTCTTTGTCCAGTAACCGCATTCATTGCAGTGTTGGATTCCTTTTTCAGCTGTAAACAGCTTTATACCACATCTGGGACAGTTTCTTAAAACTTCCACTGGATGTCACCTCCACTCCTTTTAATAAAAGCTGGCAGATGGCAATACCACTCATTAATACGATACAACCATCAAGAGGAAAGTTGCGCAAGCCCCTTTCTTTTGTTTCCCCAGCTCCGAGTGCTCCATGTCTGAACTAAGATATAAAACAAACCTATAGGAATATAATATGATATTGAAAATTCCATAGAACTCATTGAATAGATAACAATAACGTTAAATGGGCAGTATTGAACATGGCTATGCCTGTTCTAATGAAAACAAGACAAAAAAAATCATATGTTTTTCAGGAACTCAAAGGATAAAAGCTTAGGAAGAGATTATCTCTGTGTCCAGATAGCCCTTATATCATCTATATCAATATGAGTATAGCCTTCTTTAGCTACATCCCACTTCAGGCTAAGTATTCCGTCGTTACACTCTGCAACTACACCTTTATAGTTGTCTTCGGCTCCGATGTCGATCACGACATCCTTGTCCATGTAGTACTTTTCAATAAAAGACTGTTTCATACGATTTCATCTCCCCGGGAAATCGCGGGTCATTTCGACTGATATACAAGACCCTTTCCCCGTTTAAAATGGAGTCTTCATTTTACTTATACCTTATTAACCACAAAACACACTTTATCGCCTCACTAAGTGCTTAAGAGAACACAACTTACCCCCGTATAAAGTTAAATACGATACGAAAAATAGAATCACTGAAAAGTCCTTCAATACGGGTAAAAAGATGCTGGAATATGAACTATACCTTAGTGCGGAAAGTGATGAAAAAGAAATAGACGGATATATTTCCCTGCTTGAAACACTGAAAGAAAAACACGATATCGGTTACAGGACCATCGATCTGGAAAAGCTTCCTGATGATGAAAAAGAAGAACTGACAGAGTCCATACGCCTGATCAGCAGAAAGAATGCAGTGGGAGTTGTCAGCAAAGGCGGCGGTGCCCTTCCAATCTCCCGCAATAAGAATGTCAGCAAGATAGGGATACTCATACAGATAGAGGATGATAAACCCAGAAATGTGTACCCACATGAGATCAACAAGAAGAAGATCGACATCACATCCCATCTTGAAACAATGATAGGGGCTGACGATGTAAGCCACGTAACCGATCAGGAATCCATATCCGAAGAGGACATCTCACACATGATATCCACTTTCCCGGAACTTATCGAAGAAGGCCTGAAGTTCATTGATACCGAAGTGGAGATAAGTGGTGGCAGAATAGATGCTGTCTTCAGGAGTAAAAACGATGAACACCTCCTGATAGAAATAGAGATAGAAGCCAGGGATAATGCCATCGGACAGGTGCAGAGATTCATCACCTACGCAGAAAAATACGGAATACCCAGAGACCGGATCAGGCTCGGAATCGTGTGTGCGAAGATATCGGAAAGCAGACTGAACGCATGCATAGGTGCAGGCGTGGAGGTCTATACGCTCAGCCTGGAAAAGAGGGCATAATTCTTATTTACCTAGACCGGAAAAAACTTAAATGTAGATAAATAAGAGGGCAGCCCATGGTCTGGATAAAGATAAATGACAAAAGATACATGAATGCAGAACTAATTACATCTCTTAGAATCACACCCAACGAAATTACTGACCGGGTTGCTATTGTCTGCCAGTTTGGGGAATTCCATGGTGAGACAGGGCCAAAATCCATGGTATTATGGATGACTTCATTTAAACAAAAAACCGATCCTAATTCCGTAACTGCCAAGATTCGAAGCAAGAAAGATTCGAAATTTATGATAGGTCCCTTAAAAAAGGATATCGAAGAACATGACCCAGACTACAATGATAGAAATCGCGAAAGGATCAGTAATCTTGCAAAGGAAATACTTACTTCCCTTATAAAAGAACTGGAAAGGTCCAGACAAAACGGAGATTTTGTTTTCGATCTGGAAGCTTTCCTAGAACCATATGAAGACAGTCAACAGTAAAGAATACATTAGAAGATTATAAGAATGCTGATCCGGGAAGGCTTACAGAGGGTGAAAAAGAATAACTGAAAGAGCACAGTGAGTGTTGTAGGCAAAGGCAGGGTGTGGAAGTTGCATGATCAGAATGAAAAAAGAAGGAACAAATTAGGAAGCTGGTATTTGCCAGTGCCAGAGAGTTACTAAAACCGACTTTTGTTTACTAATAGCTTATTGTTACCATTTTCGAAATTAGTCACTACAAAAATACACCATAAATTATATTATATATTAATATATTATTCTTTATAATGAATATACTCTTAAGATCTCTAAATCTGAAACATTTAGCTTCATTCTATGCAGAGGTAAAGTACATTCTCTTATTTTATGTATTCGGAGATTTCTTTACAACAATGTACGCTCTTCAATATGGATTTGAAGAAAACAGCATATTATCTTTTGTTATCGAAAATTTTGGGATATGGTCCTTGCTTACCTTGAAGTGCAGTTTTTTGGGATTAGTCTATTACAACTATCTTGCAATAAAGTCTTCCGATTCAAAATGGTTAAATTTTTTCTGGTCGGCATCAAAAAAAAGTATTATCACTGTTGGAGCTTTTCTGGTCCTAAACAACCTTTTGGTCATTTACGGTAGCTGCAGTCTTATTCAATTCATAAGATTTATTCTGATATAATACAATAAAGAAGTTTTTTCCAAATCCAAGCAGGTGGGTTAGCAATAGTTTTTATTGTTTTAAAATAAAGATTGAGACTAAAAGATAATAAGCATTATAAGTCAACTCCGAATCTAATTGCCATTAGAAAAAGAGAACTATTAAAAATTCCCGAGTCAATCGTATATTTGGACTTTACTCCTGCTCACAGTCAACAATAATATCAAGTTCCAACTTTGTAATAGGTTCTAATTTTTTCCATGCAACTGTGGAATCTTTTTCGAATTTGCAGTCTTTTACATTCTTGTTGGAAAATTCTCCGTCTACTTCATAAACAAAAAAGCCCTCATCACCATCTGTGGAAACTACACTTTCAAGCCCTCGAACATTTCTTACCTCAACAACAGCTACCTGTTCGAGCACATCAAGCAAGCATGCACCTTTTTTGACCTGGACTTTCTTTTTCGGAGTGAACAAATCAAGTGCAGAATATATATTATTGTTATTGACACTAAGTACGTGGCTTTTTCCATAGATCTTTCTGGTAATCAGCCCAGCATCTTCCAGAATATTAACATGTTTAGATGTAACAGGCACTGATAACCCAAGATCCCTTGCTATTTTGGATATATGTGTTTCATTTTCGCAGACAGTTTGCATAATCTTTATTCTGCTATTACTACCAAGAGCATTAAGTATTTTAAGCCTCTGTTCATGATTCATTTTTTGGAAAGATGTATTACTACTATTGCTCATATACTAATATTTTTTACTTATTTATATTATACTTTTCGCTTTGAAATTAAATTATTAACATAATACACTATACCTGACAATAATATATTACCAATTCACTTTTTTGCCATCCATAACATAATCTTTATAGAGGATATGCAGAGAACAACATAAACAGAAATAATTGAAAATAATGATAAAGTTGCATTTTTCCCATTATCAAGTCCCACATTATCGTGCAGTACTACTAGTTGAAGTGGATTTGATTCAAAAGTTCCTTTATACCCTTTCATATCCATAGAGGTGGCTTTTGCCGGAGGGAATCGAGCTTCTCCTTCTTCATTGATAACAAGCGAATATGATAAGTTTACTGAAGAGCCCTTTTTTATAACATCATGGAAATAAGGATCTCCCTTCAAAATGATACTGTTATCTGGTAACTGGTCGTCAACAGTGACGTAAGCATCAACATTTCCAACATTTTCCACCTGCAATCTAACAGTGATCTCTTCAGATACAACAGGTTTGTCAGGATCTGTTGACTTTTTCAGGATGATATGAGGACCCACGACTTCACATTTCTGCTCACCAGAAGATATTTCATGTTCCTTACCATCAGGAGAAAAATAGATGGCAGTTGCTTCCGGTATTTGAAAAATTCCAGGCATATCCGGAGTCAAAGAGTAATTCATGACCAAGACAGTCTCTCCAGGTTCCAAAGACAGAGTAGTATTAAAAGGAACAACACTGTTATTATCTCCAATTTCCTCACATATGGAATCAAAAACCTGGATTGAGTCCAAAGACACAAGACCGGCATTTCTGATTATTAAGTTACAGTATGCCTTTTGGTCAACATAAAGTATCTCACTGAACGCCTTAGTGAGTTTTAAATCCCACATTTGTTCTATTCTAACTTTTTTTTTCTCCGTTGAAGAGTAATAGTCTCCACCAGGATCTGAACCGTTGACCATAGAAGATATAGTAAACTTATCGCTATCCCATATAAGAGGAGTTTCTATTTTTATTTCAATTGATTCACTTTCACCTGCCGGGATTCTAGAAAAAGTGTGATTAAGTCCACCCTCAATTAATTTCATCGAATCTATATCTAATGAAACATTAACATCTACGAGATCTTCGTTACCTTCATTTTCAACAATTATTTTGGAGGTAAAAGTTGATTCATCCGATTTCTTAGGATCATAGGTGTCTTTACCGGTATCTATTGTAATTTCAATCTCCGGGACTTTTTTTTCGGCTTTGAGTATCTGAATTGTTACACGGGGTTCAATGGGATATACCCAGCCTTTAATTCCTTCTTTTTTTCGAAGTTCGACTTTTTTGATCACAACACGTATCTCATTCTCTATTTCAATTGAGCCGCCAACATGAAGTGGTGAACGTTTCTCCAGTTGTCCATTTTTGTATAGCAAAATGGAGACATAGCCTTCTTCGGTGAAATCGTTTGCTTTTATTTCATATTCTTTGTACTTTGTAGAATCTCCCCACCCAAGTGTTCTGGAATCAACTACGGAAGTCCATTTATACTCCGCAGATTCAGAAGAAGATGCAGAAGAGATTGAAATGGAAGAGAAGATTATAAGTACGACAATAAATGCCGGCAGGATTTTTTTGAGCATGATTATCATTCCTCCAATCTATTCTAGATCGAATACGATACTGCAACATCGGATTTTATTATATTCACACTGGTATAATTGAAGAATATAACTCCAACTGACCGATTTGTTACGTCATGTGCTGGCTCATCCATGCTCGTAAAATTCCCAAACCTCTTAAAGTAATCATACCATGCCTGATGAGACTCTGAAGTTACATTGATCGTAACATTATTCACGTCAAAATAGCTGCGGTGACCGGCATTTTTCACATTTACCAGGAGCATATAATCTGCGTTGCCACTGATCGATTTTCTATTAGTTATATTATACATATTCAAGGTCAAGGTGTTATTATTCCTGTTTTTCAATTCATAAGGGTCGCCAAGAGGGGTGGATATTATCATTGACCTATTATAATCCGACTGGCTCAAAATAAGAGCTCCGTGCTCGAATATCAGATCCTGGTCTATCCAGAAATTATTAAAGCCTCTGTATTTCAGGCTGCCCGTACTATTTATCGACTCTGTGAAGTTGGAGTTGTTTTCTCTATAATTGATTGTGATATTCATTTTCGTTCCATGCGGATTGGTGGAATTGGTGAGATTCATTTCACCCGGATTGGTTACAAGAGCACCGCTGGATGGAGTTATAGAGAAATATTGTATCCCTTTACTGCCAAGAGATATCGGTATCTTCAAATCAGGAGGAGAGATTATACCTTCATTCAGAGTAGCATGATAAGCCATATATGAGTACAGGCTGATCCTTGAATCCAGTTCATTGAAACTCTGACGAACTCCCTGCATGTGTTCTATTTCGGATCTGGCGCCAAGTGAAGGTACATAATATGCATTAATGGCAGCCATGAAAGTTGTGATGACCACAAGTAGCAGCATTGCTGCAACAATCGTGGAAATGGCCCCCTCTTCCCTGAAGATCCTAAGCATTCTTCCACCCCGGCTCACACTTGAATAGGACCGCTCGTGGGTGGACTACCATTATTTCGGTTACATTCGTCACTTTCGGCAGTGGTCCAACAAACTGCGCAGTCTCCGAGAAAAACCATGTTTTATTCAACGAAAGTGTGTACGAACCCGTATCATTAACAACAACTATTGAAATTTCAGAACTCAAGAGCTTGTCCCCCCCAGCATGCATAAGTGTCAGATTCCCGTCCGACTCCTGGCATACTATCTCCGCATAAGGAATCCTTTCATCCGGGAGATAGGCATAAACAGAGATCGAAAGAGCTGATACCAACATGACAACAATGGAAAGTTTCAACATTTCACCGATGATTTCAGAGACCATAATAATACCTCAATATCCGATTGCTACTGTAAATACTGCATATGTCAAAGTAAGAAAGATAACAGAATGCTTAAGTCCGTAAACGATTTTTCCTTCAGCCATTTGCCCTGAAATTATACCGGAAAAGAATCCCAGCATTCCTGATGTAAAAAACATCATAGGAATAACGTTATCTATGCTGACTCCGGCGTCCTGACCTATAGAATTTAAGAACTGCACGGTGAGAGAATAACATACATAAAGGAAAGTGCCAAATGCGATATACACGGTTGAGAGGTACACAAAACCACTCTGAAACCTGTCCTTCCTCAAAGAAAGTACATTTTCGGAATCATTTGCCGCTATCATCAGCACGTCCTTTGTATTATCGTTCACTTCACTTGCTTTAACAATAAGAGTGACAGCCCTTCTTAATGCCGGAGTCCCCACCCTGTTCTCGAATTTGTATAATGCATCCTTCATCTGATTCCCCCATTCCATGTCTATCCAGACTCGTTTTATCTCACCGGATAGCAGCCCCACGTTTGATTTCAGGAGCATACCAATGGCACCTTTTAGGCTCAGGCCAATCTCATTCATTTCTGCAATGTTCCTCAAAAATTCCGGGATACCCTTATCAAGTTTTGACATTTTTCTGGCTTTGTACTCATAAGCAATAGAAATGGGCGCAAGTGCAGCTATCAGGCCGAGGAATATCTGTTTATCAAGGGTATGCTCTGTCAGTAAAAAAGGAAGAGGAGCAAGAATCAGACTTATGAACGAAGCCCTGAGAGGTTCCTGGTAAAATGGCCGAAAAGGATTTTTCAGAACATCTACAACCTTCATTTTTTTCTTTTTCTGATTGAACGAGCGTATTTTTTTCTCATAATTGTTTTCTTCTAATAACTCATTTACATTAGGAGTTCTAAGAAGTATCCTTTTAACGGATTTTATCCCGAGGTCTTCCTTCGGAGAGATAGAATCAAGCAGTATAATAAAAACTATTGATCCTATGGGAATACCAAAATATAATGCAAGATACAAAGACCCGCTTTGGCTAACGTTAGCCATCCCTGAGCTCACAAGCATTATCATAAGAAATATGGGAGTAGCCACAAAAGCCACTACATAGACCTCAGCAATCATTTCAAGGGTCTTAAGGAACATTTCCTGTGTTTTTTTAGCATGATCAAAATACTGTTTCATCTTCACAGAGAAATACTGATCGACTGTGCTGCCACTCTCGAACATCGGGATGAGGTTCAGCAGGAAATCCTGGAATGTCGGTGAGGGAGTGGTATAAGCTGCGTTCCTGATGGCTGTACTGGTATCCTTGCCCATTAATTCAACATCACGAATTATATGTGCGATCTCAGTTGAGACTTCCCCATATACGTTTTTATTCATGGCGAGATCTTTAAAAATGTCATAGACCGGTATGCCTCCCTTGCTCATTCCGTAACAAAATGATACCGCATGTGGCAGCATAATGTCTATTTTTGTCTTGCGTGCAGATGCAGTAAAAGAGGGATAGAGCATGTAGGCCTGAAAAGTTACAAGGGACACAATTGGATAAACTAAAATATACAAAAAATCTGAGAACCAATATCCACTCATGGTTCCACTGAGAACGACAATAGGTTCGATCTCTGAGATGAAAGGAAGCGATGTTGCCCTTGTAAGAAGAAAAATAGCTATTGATAAAAGAAGGGCAATGCCTATGCTGTTGAGTATTGCACTCTTGATATACTCAATGTATGTTATATCCATTCTTGCGGATTTGAGATCATCCCTTAAATTCCTGTATGCGGAAGGCTCCTTCTTAACTTGCTTCAATATGAGATCCATTTTTAGCCTCAGAGCCTCAATCACTGCACAATGAACAGTTATTATTTTCCAGTACAAGCTTTTCCAGGGCAGCCGGACCATGTTTGTTGTATTCATGAATCCATTTTACCACATCCTGATAATCCCTTATCCCCGTCTCAATAAGCATTTCAAGAAAGCGTGCCCTTGTGGCCAGTTCATTTGTAAGTTCTTCCTGAGAAATACCCCTCTTATTTTTTATGTGTTCAAGGGCATGCGAATACGAGAATTCGAACCTGTCCTCTGGTTCATTCCATTTATAAGAAAGATGCGTCTGGACCACTTCACTTACATCTTTTACTTCTGCAACTTCAAGTACTCTCCTTTTTTGAGTACCTTCCTTGTATACTATTGTCAGGATGCACATCACATCAAGCGCTGAAAACATGGCCACAGGAACGTTTATGGGCTGATGCGTAAACCTGTTGATGACCTCTTTTACATTTCCAGCATGGAAGGTAGAACAGGTAGCGTGTCCGGCGTTCATTGCCTGGAAAAGAATCTGGGCTTCTCTACCCCTTACTTCGCCTACCAGAAGATACTCAGGACGCTGTCTGAGTGCGGCTCTTAGAAGACCTTCAAGGTCTATCTGGTAGACCGACATACCGGGCATATTCTCTCGTGTGATCGTAGACACCCAGTTGCTGTGAGGAAGCTGAATTTCCTTTGTATCTTCCAGAGTGACTATTCTTACATGACCAGGAATGAACATGCATATTGCATTCATTGCAGATGTTTTTCCTGTAGCTGTTCCTCCGCAAAATAACATATTTGTGTGATTTTCCGCACATATCCAGAAATAGGCCATAAGTTCTGAGGAAAAGGTCTTCCATACTATCAGGTCGAGCGGAGTAATAGGTACTTTCTTGATTCTTCTTATACTGAAAGAAGTGCCGTTGGGACTTACTTCTGTACTATATGTTATGTTTATCCTCGAACCGTCAGCCATTACAGTATCCAGTATCGGGGTGGCACTTGAGAGGTGCCTGCCAGCCTGCTGCGCTATACGCATTACAAAAGCATCCAGTCCTTCATGCGAACCAAACACAACGTTTGTTTCCAGGTTCCTGTATCCGGTGTGGAACACATGGACTGGAAGACCTACACCATTGCACCACACATCCTCAATATTATGGTCTCGCATTATTGCGCTGATTTTGCCATGCTCAATAAAGTCCCGTTTCACGTAGTAAAATATCTTTTCGCATGTATAGGGGTCATTTTGTGAAAAGTCAGACAAAATCCTGTAAGTATTATCCCTGAGAAGCTTTGTTTTACCTTCAGCTGTCAGGTTTTCCAGATCACTTATATTCTTGAGTGTGAGTACGTCCTCAAGATACATCTTCACCTCTTCAAGGAGTACATGCTCAAAGTTTGTCAGGGAAGGCTCAACTATCCTGTATATATTGTGTTTTTCATGTGGATTCTCAAGAATGGATATGAAAGAATATGGTTTGTCAGTCCAATAGCGATCAATCTCAATCCAGCCTTCAGGTGGTGTATATACCAGCAGGTTTGAGAGGATGTCCTCTATTTCAGAATCTACGGACTTTGGACTCTTTTTCCTGAACAGGAAAACAATGGGATCGAGATCTTTGCTTTTCAATTTTATTTTTGATATTTTTGTCTTAATATCCTTTAATGCATCTTTAGGTCCGTTACCCCCAGATACCTCTGTCAAACCTTTTTTTATTAAAGACCTGGATCCCATGTTCAACATCTCAACGTTTTAGTTAATATATCTTATCAAATAGGCAACTATAATAAGTTTAAATACGGCATATATTACCCAAAATGCAATTACACCTATATCATTTTATCGATTATGATTTGTTAATGAACACACACAAAAAAAAGAGAAAGCTGTCGTTAGCCTTTAAGGCTGGACGACAACTTCTGTCTTTGCTATAGTTTTTCCACTGCTATCAACCAGTGACAGGACGATACGCTGGCCAAGTGCATTTGTGTTTGCGAAACCATAATAACCAGATGTTGAATCATTAATACCTGAGGTGTATGTCTTAGGTTGAACCTCTCCAAGATCATCCTGGCTCACATATGCAACTTCTCCAGGCTGGAAAGTCCTTGCCAGTTTACTAGAAAAAGCTGACGGATCATTCCATGACTTTACAGTTCCGTCTTTATTGATTTTTACTACTGTTGAGTTAACTAACCATCTCAACTGGTCATAGCTTCCGAAGTCTTTAGTAGGGCTTACGATGATTTCTGTGTCCAGCGTGTTAACGGTATCGCCGCCCATATGGGTGATAGTCATGCCACTTGATTGACTAAATTCTGCTTTTATGACCATCTGGGATGCTTTTTCGTTCTCACTTGTAAGATCTCCTGAATAACTGGAGACTGCCGCCGCAAGGATGATAGTGACAACAAGCATAAGCATAACGCCGATGACCGGTGAAACCGCTTTATCGTTCATTCTCAAGACCATGTTTACTCAACCCCCACGTCACTCTCAAAGATAACCTTTCCACTTGGGGTGTGTACTACCATCAAGTTCACAATGTCTCCAGTGCGCAATTCTTCCCAGCCCTCACCTAAGATTGCTTCCATACCATCTGTGCCAGTACCTCCGCTGCTATATACATACTCCGAATAGGCTGATTCTGGAGAATTCTTCATAGCAGTTCCAGGCATAAGCGTATACTCTCCGAAGTATTGTGATTCATAATAGCCACCTGAAGTCTTTTGCTCATTGGAATTGACACCTCTTCCGTACCCTATTGGTGCCTGATACAAGTAGTTTGTAGTATTATAGGAATAATTAGTATTGTAAGTATTCCCATCCCAGGCAATCATCGTAGCACCCTTAAGTACACCAGTGCTGTTAGTCCAGGAAGTAATGATTTTCAAATCACTTGTAGGGATAGGGGCGCTTACGCTTTCCACATTGAAAGTTATCTGGCTACCCCTCCAGTTTCCATTGTTCTGTATCGACACGTCCATCGTCAGTTGCGGTGCTTTCTCCATGTTGCCTCCCATTTCACCAGCATAGGATGAAACTGCTGCCGCAAGGATTATTGTGACAACAAGCATCAACATGACACCAATAACCGGCGAAACTGCCGTTTCTTTCTTATTTAGTTTTTTTTGTTTTCATATCGTACTCACCAATTAAGTCGACAGTCATAATTATATCTTCGACTTTTACAGTTTAGTATTACGACAATAAATATAAATATTACGAGCTGTTACATTTTAAAACCAAAGTATGATACATTTCGTCAATATACCTTTTTATTTAGCGCATAGTGAAAAATTAAAGTAAAAAATAGTAATTTAGAATTGGATTTAGTTATAAATTCACATAAATTTCATAGTAATAAACATATAATAACAAATTAGTAGAAATAAGTATGACTAAATGTCAAGAAAAAAATAAATAGTATGATATCCCGTATTGAGACATGCCAAAAACACGCATTTTACTTCTCATAATGATTGCTTTGATGATATTCGCTTTTCCGGCAGGTGCCCAGGCGGAGCGAACTATCACAAACTCAGATGCCAATGGAGTCATCACCGTTAGGTTGGTATTCCCTGAAGGAACCATAGGAGGAGTGACTGAAGAAATTCCTTCAGGCTATGAATTTTCCGGAACGTCCCATCCTACCAACCAGACGCTTGTAGAGGATAAGAGAATATATTTCGCTGTTATCGGGGAAGAGGAAATTGTATATAAACTCAAAGGCACAGGAAAAACGGAGATTTCGGGCA
>JAALLQ010000450.1_pt1 | contig 22482 bp, 20 predicted proteins | sample 7245921 | NCBI WGS metagenome assembly JAALLQ01 (sample SAMN13049200, study PRJNA578106) | oil field metagenome | isolation source: filtered produced water from oil reservoir B7 | place: USA:offshore Texas | collected 2016 | reverse complement strand
GGTTTTGGGCAGCAGGGCTATGGATATAATGTTGAAGAACTTTACAAAGAGATTGGAAAAATCCTTGGACTAGACAAAAACTACAAAATTATAATAATTGGTGCGGGGAATTTAGGTCAGGCCCTTGCAAATTATACTAACTTCCAAAAAGAAGGATTCCCTTGCAAATTATACTAACTTCCAAAAAGAAGGATTCCACGTTGATGCAATGTTCGATATTAATCCAAGGCTTATAGGTCTTAAAATCCGTGACGTAGAGATTATGGATATGGATAATATAGAGGAATATGTAATAAAGAATAATGTAGATATGGCAATCATATGTACTAACAAAGATAGCGCTCAAGACGTAGCAAATAAGTTAGTTGAATGTGGAATTAAAGCAATTTGGAATTTTGCCCCTACTGATTTGAAGGTTCCCGATGATGTAATTGTAGAAAATGTACATTTAGTAGAAAGCTTGTTGACTCTTACTTATCTTTATAAAACTTCAAAAGAATAGGAAATAGGGAACAGGTGATGGGTAACCGGTGACCGGAAAGACCCAAAAGATTGTCCCTAACCGAATAGCGAGTAGCGAAAAGCGATTAATCTGAGTTTGCCAAGAGCTAAGAACTAATGACTAATTAGAAAGACCCTAAAGAATGACTTCCATATGCTACCAACTACTAACTACGAACTAACAAAGCGTCGTCAGGCGCCTTTGTTCTAATGGAGGACAATATGAATAAAAACTATAGTGACGAAACTGTATATTTTATTTCATATGCAAAGTTACCTAATAGTATTTCAGCGGCAAAACTTTTGGAAGTAGTAGGTGTAGGGCTAGTAATAAATGTAAAAACGGGAGTAATAGAAGATACAAGCTGTACTTTAATTACGGACGAAGCTAAAAAATTTTTAAAGGATATAATAATTGGACATAATTTGCATGAAGAAGGTGTAGATAAGCTGATAGATAACATACAGAGAAGGTTTCATGGGCTGTCTCAGAAAGCTATTTGTGTAGCTGTAAAAGGGGCAATTGACAGATATGAATCTTGGAAAAATGAAGAAAAGTAATAAAAACTACCTTGAATTCAAGGTAGTTTTTATTTTAGGATTTACTTTTTCTAGTTTTATTTTCTTTATTTACTTTGTTCTTTTGAAGCATATACATACCAAGTAGCAGGCAAGAAATAGTATGATTCTCTCCCAAGCTTTAGAGAAGGTTATAAAGTAACCGCTGACACCTCCGGCTATACCGAACATTCCTATTAATGCAGTACCGAGGGCTAGGGAAACTCTAGGTATGTTGGCATTAACTAAAACAAGTACCGGAGAGGTTGCAAAGATATATGGAACTAAATAAGCAGCGATAGCTATTTTTGAAGCCTCTACACCAGTCTTAAACGGATTAGCCCCTGCAATACCCGAGCCTGCAAAGGCTGCTAACGCAACAGGTGGGGTAATGTCTGCAACTATACCGAAGTAGAATACAAAAAGGTGTGCAGCTATTACAGGAACTCCAATTTTAATAAGGGCAGGAGCAGCTATAGTAGCTTGAACAATATAGTTTGCAGTAGTAGGCATACCCATACCCAAAATTATTGAAGCTATCATAGTAAGGAACATTGTAAGATATAGATTTCCTCCTGAAAGCAAAACAATTCCGTGGGAAAGTTTTATTCCAAGTCCTGTCAATGTAACGACACCAACTATTATACCAGCACTAGCACATGCCATTACAACAGGAAGTGCACTTTTTGCCCCCTCTTCTAATCCTTGGATTAATTCTTTAAAGCCAAAGGTTTGCTCTTTATCTACGAAGGAGTTTATAAAACCTATTAATATTGTTGAGATGATACCAAATAGTGCGGCGTACATAGGAGTATATCCTTTTACTAAAAGGCCGACTATAACAAATATCGGAATACTTAAGAACCATTTTTCCTTTAGAAGTTTTTTAGCCTTTGGCAGCTTTGCCTTTGGTATTCCTTCAAGACCGTTTTTCTTAGCTTCGAGGTGAACCATTATAAATATTCCTGTGAAGTATAAAATCGCTGGAATGGCTGCGGCTAGCGCTATAGTAACGTAGGGAAGATCAGTAAATTCAGTCATAATGAAGGCTGCGGCACCCATTACAGGAGGCATCAGCTGTCCACCGGTTGAAGCTGCAGCTTCAACTGCACCTGCAAATTCAGATCTGTATCCTATACTTTTCATGAGAGGTATGGTTACGGAACCGGTACCAACTGTATTGGCAACAGAACTACCTGAAATAGTACCTTGAGATGCACTGGCAACGATTGCTGCTTTGGCAGGTCCACCTGTAGTATGGCCAGCTAGAGCTAAAGCTAAATCAGTTAGCCAATCCCCAATACCTGTCATTTTTAAATAAGTTGCAAATAATAAGAATAGGAATATGAAAGTTGCTGATACCATTATAGGTATTCCAAGTATAGATTCGGTACTTATCCATGCATAAGTGGTTATTCTTTGAAGACTATAGCCAGCATGGGAGAAATACCCTGGAACATAGTTACCGAAAAAAGCATAAAGCAAAAATGCTCCTGAAACGGTTACAAGTACGGGACCAGCTACTCTACGTGTTGCATCAATTACAAGTATAACTGCTATAATAGAAATAATCATGTCTGTTTGAGTGTAGGCCCCGGCTCTAAACAATAAATCCTCGAAATTAACCACATGATATCCTACAACTAAAATAGATGCACCAATCATTAAATAGTCATACCATTTTACTTTGTTTGATTTGTCATTTTTTCTAAAGGGATAGAGTAAGAATATAAGTACTAAGGCAAATCCTACATGAACTCCTCTTTGAATAGTAGGAGGTTTAAGACCGAATCCTGCAGTATAAATCTGCCAAAGACTCCATGCGATTGCTATTATGAAAGCTAATTTTCCTAAAACACCTGATAATTTCCTATAGGAAAATTCCCTATCATATTTAGCCATGAGTTCCTGCTGTTTTTCTTCATCCAATGTTGGCTTAAGGTTTAGTTCACTCATTAATTAAATGCCTCCTTAATAAGATAATTTAGCAATATGTCTTTTACTACTCTGATTTTTACATATCCGCCAGGTTTATATACATCCTTAAGATGGATAACTTTATCTCTGAAGTATAGTGTATGGTCTGCTACCACTTTACCTATAACTACAGGAACGGCATCAAACAGAACATCATAGTTATAAACTCGAATATAGTCTTTGTGATATTCCCATTTAGTATTATAATCTGGACTAGCAGGAAGATTAGCACTGAACGTATCAAACTTCATTTCAAATATTGAAATGCGTAAATCTTTTTCAATTTTATAAGTTTCTATAACGGGTCTACGACTGACAGAATGTATCCATCTAACATCAAATTTTTCTCCTGTCTTCGCCGGAAGTTGAATCAAAATTTTGTTAAAATTTGGACCCTTATCGGCTATATACACCTGAAGCAGAGTAATGGTATAAAGGGCGGTTATAGTAAGTGATAGTATCAGAATTAGGCCAATTATAATTAGTTTAAATCTTTTCATAGTATTTTAAAAGACCGAGATAGGAAAACTATCCCGGCCTATCCAACTATTTACTTGATTCCCTTTTCTTCAAAATATTTTAATGCTCCAGGATGAACAGGAGTAGTTACACCTTTAAGTGCATTTTCAAGTTTGATTTGTTTACCTCTTGCATGGCCTTCTGCTATAGCGTCAGTGTTTTCATACATTACTTTAGCTAAATTGTATACTAGATCTTCTGGTAAATCTTCTCTTACATACATAACCGCCTGCAGTGAAACGGTAGTAACGTCTTCATCTTGACCGTTATATTCTCCGCCTGTGATAGTAAACTTAGATACAAATGGAACTTTTTCCTTTAACTTATCAAATGGCTCACCATCGATTTCAAGAATTTTAACTGGATTAGTAGTAGCGATTTCCTTAACTGCTGAAGCAGGGAATGAAACTACTGCAAATGCAGCGTCGATTGTACCGTCTTTTAATCCAGCAACTGCATCGGAGAAGCTACCTGGCTTTGGAGTAAAGTCCTTAGGTCCAATACCAAAAGCTTCTAATATAGGTAACGCAGTAACGTAAGTACCACTTCCTGGAGGTCCAGGATTGATTGACTTACCCTTTAAGTCAGTTATAGATTTAATTCCAGAAGCCTGAGTAGTTACAACGTGCATAACTTCAGGGTAAACAACTCCAACTGCTTTAAAGTTCTTAAGAGGCTTAGGGAAACTCTTGCCATTTCCATTGTAAGCGTCATCTGCAACGTTGTTCATGGCTAAAACGATATCAACCTCTCCGGCTGCAACTCTGTTGATATTTTCAACTGAAGCCCCTGCAGGTTGAATTGTTACGTTTATACCTTCAATTTTCTTGTTCCAAACATTAGCTATTGCACCACCAAGTGGGTAATATGTACCTGAGGTACCACCTGTTGCGAAAGCTAATTCCATAGTTTTGCCGCCTGCATTTTCGGCGCTCTCATTGTTTTGTTTTTCTTCCTGTTTAGGTGCTTCAGCCGGTTGCTGTGTACAGCCAGCAAAGGCAAATGAAGCAACTAATACCATTACAAGTAGTAATGCAATGCTTTTCTTCATTACAATATTCCCCCTCTTAATTTTTATATATTTTAAAAGCCCTGAATTCTTGTCCTTCTTCAAATTTAAAAAATGTAGAATGTAGAAAATTGACAAATATTAAGGGCTTTTAAAAGCACCAAAAACAATAAATACCCAGATAAATTAATCCACTTTAATTCAATGCATATACGCATAGTAGTAGTGTATTATTATACTGGGTTCCATTAATTAAGCTATTATGGGATACACAATAGCCATTAATAGAGCTGCATAAATATGATATTGAATTTTATCTAAATTATAATGTATTTTAGCAGACCAGTCAAGCGATAAAGCAGAAGATTCGGAAAATAATACACGAATGCATACATACCATATTTGTTGAAATGGTAATTATTACATTTAATATATTTTAATAACTACTATATACTACATAAAACTACCGAAAACTACAAAAATAATTTTGAAAATTGTAAAAGTTAAAACAAATTTAAGATTTTGCTGTATGGGCTTTTTTATGATATAATTTAGTGAAAATAATTATCAGTAGGTGGTTTTATGGCCAATTATTATAAAGAAATAAATAAAATGTTTGAAAAGGTAATTCATAGAGTTTTGTTATTAGATAAAAAGGGTTTTGAGCTGGATACAAAAAGTGAGAATTTTTCCTTTTTAGATATATATATTATAAAAAAAATCGGAAAAGATAAAGAGAAGTCAATATATAGCTTAATAAAAGAAACTGAAATAGATAGAGGGCTTATGACCTCTATTATCAATAGGATGGTATCAACAGGGTATTTGGAAAAAGAGAGATCTGAGAAGGATAAAAGGGTTTATATGCTTAGATTGACTGAAAGAGGACAAGATATATTTAATGATATAGTACAGAAACAGAAAAAACTGTTGGATTTTATTTTGAATGATATAACACTTAATGAAGAAAAAGCTATCCTTAAGTTCCTTAGCTCTTGGCTCTTGGCAAATCCTAGTCGTTCTTTAGGGTCTTTCTTGCGGCCTGTCACCTTTTTGCCATGAGCGGTCAGCAGTTAGCTGTTAGCCTTTTTAATATTTAACTGGTAAAAAATTGTAATTTCTTGCATCCCTTGAATTTACTTTGCTTTATACCTGCAATTTTTTTTTAAAATGTTTGAGTTCCTATGCAATAAAAAAGATTAAGCTATGAGCTTAATCTTTTTAGAAATCTTATATACTTTTTTATACTTTTATGTATTGCTTGATTACTCAGGTTGAGGAGCGTCTACAGGACAAACATTAGCACATGCTCCGCAGTCGATACATCCAGCAGCATCGATTACGTACTTGTCATCTCCAGCACTAATTACTTCAACTGGACATTCAGGTTCGCAAGCTCCGCAGTTAATACAAGCATCAGTAATTACATAAGCCATTGTTGAGTCCTCCTTTGTCAATAAATTCTTCCTTTTGAATTATACAGTAAAATCCAGCTTTAAAACAACAATCTTATTGTAAAAAAAGTAAAAAAAGACTAATTTATAATGATTATCATTGTATTTAGATTGTATTTGAATTTCTAGACTATAAAGAAATAACAGGAAAAGAGGTATAAATGATGAAAATTATAGCCCTTGTAGGGAAAAGCGGCACGGGTAAAAGTTATAGAGCAGTGACTCTTGCCTATGAGATGGATATCGAATACATAATAGATGACGGTCTTTTAATAAAGGGAAATAAAGTAATTGCAGGGAGTTCCGCTAAAAGAGAGAAAACAAAAATAGCTGCAGTTAAGAGGGCATTGTTTCTAGATAAGGAACATAGGGAAAAGACATTAAATGCAATAGAAGATTATAACCCCGATGGAATATTGATAATTGGAACTTCGGAGAAAATGGTGAATCTAATAGCAGAAAATTTGAAAATTGCACCAATAGATCAAATCGTATATATAGAAGACATCGCTACAAAAGAGGAGATAGCTACAGCACAAAAATATAGAAAGCATGAAGGCAAGCATGTAATTCCAGTTCCTACATTTGAAATAAAAAAGCATTTTTCCGGGTATTTTATAGATCCTTTAAAGATATTCAGAAGGAGAAAGGATAATACAATGCAGCTTACAGAAAAATCGGTAGTTAGACCCACCTTTAGCTATTTGGGTAAGTATACCATCTCAGACAAGGCTATTACACAAATAATTAAATTTGCCGGTGAGCATATTGACGGTCTTTATAAAATAACAAGAGTTAACCTTATAAATTATCCAAATGGAGTGGTAATAAAGCTGGATATTGTTGTTAGATACGGGTATATACTTACAGAGATTATAGAGTCTCTTCAAAAGAGGATTAAAAGGGAAATTGAAAACATGACTGCTTTAAATATTTTGTCTATTGATGTGTTTGTAAAGAGTTTATTAGTAGACAGGAGATAGGTAAAGGATAAGGGGAGTTAAGAGTTGAGAGTTAAAATATTTAAAAGCGGGTGACAGGTGACAGGGGACAGGGAACGGGGAAAAAAGAGTTAAGAGATTCAAGAACGGGTTACGGGTTACCGGAAAGACTTAAAAGATTACCCCAAAGATCAATATCTAGAGTACCCAAAAGCACGACCCTAACCGAATAGCAAAGAGCGAAAAGCCGAGCCAAGGACTAAGAACTAGTGACTAATTAAGTAACGAAAAGCCACTAAAAATTATTTAATAATCAAGATTAAAAAATAGATAAGTTGTTTACAAAAAAAACTCCATATGTTATAATGTATTTGGAAGAAAGAAAAATTTCAAAACAACAAAGGAAGCGCCTGAAATATTGCAATTGAAAGAATATTTTGAATTTTCCAAAAATAAACAATGGTATTTATTTTGACAAAGAACGAGAGCAATTTTTCAAAACAAATTTAGTATTTCATGTTATAAGGTAGTATTTTACAATGAACAGTCTTAACAATTTAGCGAATATGACTTCGTAGATATATTATGGCATGCAGGAAAACGTTTTTTTAATGCATTTTGTTGAAAATTTAGTTTATTAAAGAAAGTATGAAAAGTTAACCTCTTAACAATTATGAATTTTGAATTGCATTTCTATGAAGCGATTTTATAAAGAACTAATAAAAAATAATAATAGAAGTAAATTCTATAACCATAGAACATAAATTTTTTTAATAACATATATTTAAGAGGAGGTCAAACCTAATGGCTGAAAAAACTTTAAATCCATTTGAAATTGCTCAAAGGCAAATTAAAACTGCATGTGACAAGCTTGGTGCAGAACCGGCAGTATACGAGATCCTGAAGAATCCTCTAAGAGTATTAGAAGTATCTATTCCAGTAAAAATGGATGATGGAAGCATCAAAACTTTTAAAGGCTTTAGATCACAGCACAATGATGCCCCTGGTCCAACTAAGGTGGTATAAGATTCCATCCTGACGTTTCAAGAGATGAAGTTAAGGCTTTATCTACTTGGATGACTTTCAAGTGTGGAGTTATAGGACTTCCATACGGTGGAGGTAAAGAATGAATTATCTCAAGGTGAGTTGGAAAGATTATCAAGGGGATATGCAAGAGCTGTAGCATTCTTTGTAGGAGACAAGAAGGACATTCCGGCTCCAGATGTGAACACTAATGGGCAAATTATGTCATGGATGGTTGATGAAATCAGTAAGATTAGAGGATACAATGAACCAGGAGTTATGACTGGTAAACCTGTTGAGTTTGGTGGATCCTTAGCAAGAACTGAAGCAACTGGATATGGTGTTGCAATTATGGCTAAGCAAGCTGCTGATAAAATAGGCTTGGATGTAAAAGGAGCTACAGTCGCAATTCAAGGTTTTGGTAATGTTGGAAGCTATGCAGGTTTATACATTGAAGAAATGGGAGCTAAAGTTATTGCGGTGTCTGACTCTTCATGCTGTATAATCAACGAAGACGGATTAGATATTAAAGATTTAGTTGAGTACACTAAAGAAAACAAACATGTAAAAGGATTCCCAGGAGCAACTAAGGAAGTAGATAGAGACGAAGTATTAGTTATGGACGTTGATATGTTATTCCCATGTGCACTGGAAAATCAAATAACTTCTAAAAATGTAGACGACGTGAAAGCTAAGATTGTTTGTGAAGGTGCCAATGGGCCTACAACTCCGGAAGCTGATAAAGTATTATTCGAGAAAGGTATTGTTTTAGTTCCTGATATATTAGCAAATGCTGGTGGAGTTACTGTTTCATACTTCGAGTGGGTACAAAACCTAATGAACTACTACTGGACATTTGAAGAAGTACAAGAAAAGCAAAAAGCATTAATGCACAAATCTTTTGAAGAAATCTGGCAATTGAAAGAAGAACATGAAGTTGATATGAGAACTGCAGCTTACATGATGTCTATTAAGAGAATAGCAACTGCTATGAAGCTAAGAGGATGGTATTAAGAACAAAAGCGTCTAGCGACGCTTTTGTTAGCTCTTAGTTCCTAGTTCTTAGCTCTTGGTAAATCAAGGTCATTCTTTTAGGGCGAAAAGCTAAAATTCAATATTCGACTGGAAATAATTTAAAACTTATTAATTTTCAGCAGGAATTTTCAAATCTATGTAGAATAGAGTTTTTTAGAAAAATTAAATAGTCTATGAATTTTAGGTGCCCTAATTTTATGTATTTGGGATAGTACAAAAATTAGGGAGAATAGGGAATGAAGTGAGAATCTTCAGCGGACCCGCCACTGTAAAGGTGAGCCTTTAAACATATGCCACTGATATTGCTTAATAACTAGAATCGGGAAGGCGTTTAAAGGCAGTGAGCCTGAGCCAGGAGACCTGCCTAAAGTTTTTAGATAATCATGAATGAAGGTAAAGTTCATGGTTTGTTTGTAGTATGCAAGCAAGCTATGGACTTTTTTATTTTATTGATAATTTTATTTCAAGGAGGATTATTATGAACTTATTAAAACAAACTATTAAGGAAATCGGTAATCTGGACAAAGAGGCAATGGAAAAAGCCAGAAAAAGGGTCGATAATCTCATCAAGCCCCCGGGAAGTCTTGGGAGATTAGAAGAAATAGTAGTACAACTTGCAGGCATAACTGGAAAACTATTCCCGAAGGTTGATAAAAAATCAGTTATAGTTATGGCTGCTGACCATGGAGTATACGAAGAGGGAGTGGCTGTTTTTCCTCAGACTGTTACTGCTATTCAAACTCGAAATTTTGCAAAAGGGGTTACAGGAGTATGTGCATTGGCAAAGCAAGCGGGTGCAAATGTTGTGCCTGTTGATGTAGGAGTATTAGAAGATATAGATGACCCTAATGTCATTAATAGAAAAATTAAATATGGAACTGACAATATGGCAAAGGGTCCTGCTATGACTACCGAGGAAGCTATAAAAGCTTTAGAGGTTGGAATTGAGATAGCAAGCAGTGAGATAAATAAAGGTGTTAATCTGTTGGCTACGGGAGAAATGGGAATATGCAATACTACTCCAAGTGCTGCCATAGTTTCTGTTATTGGAGGCTATGACCCCTTGGAGGTAACCGGTATAGGGGCTAATTATCCTGTGGAGAAGCTTGAATATAAGGCAGGGGTAATTAAAAGGGCTATTGACGTAAACAAACCAAACCCGGAGGATGGCATAGACGTATTGGCTAAGGTTGGAGGTCTTGAAATAGGAGGAATGGCAGGGGTTATGCTTGCAGGAGCAGCAAATAGAGTCCCTATAGTGGTAGATGGTTTTATATCTACGGCTGCTGCTCTTATAGCATGTGCTATACAGCCTAAAACGAAAAACTTTTTGATTCCTTCCCATGCTTCTATTGAAAAAGGTGCAATCAAAGCATCTGAGATTTTAGGATTAAAGCCGATGCTAAATATGGATATGAGACTAGGAGAGGGAAGTGGAGCTGTGTTGGCCTTCAACATAATAGAGTCTGCAGTGTATATGAATAATGAAATGATTACCTTCGCAGAGGCGGGTATACCAGTATAAGTACTTTATCATAAAGAAGAAACGTTACAATTTATAGGGGAAATAATTTATATCCTATAAATTGTAACTTTTTTTTCTAAGGAACTCAAACATTTTTGCAAAAAATTGTGGATATAAAACGAAGCAAATTCAAGCGATGAAAGAAATCACAAACTTTTTGGCAAAAAGGTGACGGGCCGCAAGAAAGACCCTAAAGAACGACTAGGATTTGCCAAGAGCCAAGAGCTAAGAACTAAGAGCTAATCAGGGCTACCAACTACGAACTAACAAAGCGTCGAGACGTCTTTGTTCTTTTAAAAATAGTTTTAATAACCTCGCTAGATTGTTATAATATATAGAGTATATGAAATAGATTGAGGTGTTAAATATGAAGGTAAGGGAAATAGAAAATGGAGTAGTTTTAGAGGGAGTAAAGGATTTTGAGCTGCCCCACATATTTGAGTGCGGTCAATGCTTTAGATGGAATAAAGAAGAGGATGGGAGTTATACAGGCGTTGCATTTAAAAGATTAATCAACTTAAAGAAAGAAGAGGATAAAGTATTTATTAATAATACCACCTATGAAGATTATAAAAATATATGGCACCATTACTTTGACATGGATAGAGATTATGGAAATATAAAGAAAACCCTTTCGGGTCTAGATGAGACTATGGAGACTGCAGTAAACTTTGGTCACGGTATAAGGATACTCAAGCAGGATGAATGGGAGACTTTAGTCTCTTTTATTACATCAGCCAATAATAGGATATCTATGATTAAAAAAGCTATTGAGGCTTTAAGTAAAAATTATGGAGAATATATAGGAGAATATAGGGGAAGGAAATACTACAGCTTTCCCACACCTGAAAGCTTGAATGGCTTGGAGGTAGAGGATATACAGTTTAAGGGTATAGGATTTAGAGGCAAATACATACTAAATGCAGCTAAATTTGTTACTGAAAAAACTGTAGATATCTATAAACTAAGGGATTTAAATACATCTGAGGTTAGGGAGCAGCTGATGTTGTTTCCCGGTGTAGGCCCTAAGGTTTCCGACTGTATAATGTTATTCTCAATGGACAAGGACGATGCATTCCCCATAGATGTATGGGTAAAAAGAGTTATGGAATACTTTTATCTTCCAGAGGGGACAGGCCTTAAGAAAATACAGAAATTTGCCCAAGAGAAATTTGGAAATCTGGCAGGTTTTGCTCAGCAATATCTTTTTTATTATGCAAGGGAGCTAAAAATTAAAAAGAAGTAAGTGAAAAAAAGGGGGAGCTAAATGTGTTAGGAACTATAGTAAATGCTTTGGCAATTTTAGTGGGAAGTGGTTTGGTACTTATAACCGGATTAAGAATGCCAGAAAAATATAATGAGACAGTTATAAAGTCCATAAGTCTGGCAGTTGTACTAATAGGTATAATGAATGCCTTAGAGGTTAATGACTTGATGTTGGTGATTTTTAGCTTGGCTATAGGGAGCTTTATTGGAGAGTTTTTAGATATTGAAGAAAGGCTGGAAAATCTGGGGCAAATGGTGGAGAAAAGATTTTCTAATATGGGCGATGGAATTGCTAAGGGCTTTGTTACAGCGAGCCTATTATACTGTGTTGGTTCTATGGCTATAGTAGGTTCTCTTGAAAGCGGACTTACAAATAATCATGAAACCCTCTTTGCCAAATCCGTGTTGGATGGTATATCATCTATTATATTTACATCATCCTTTGGAATAGGTGTGTTATTTTCTGCAATTCCAGTATTTCTTTATCAGGGCTTAATAACTCTTACTGCTTCTTTTATGAAACAGTTTTTAATAGATTCGGTAGTGGCTGATATGACGGCGGTAGGAGGATTGTTGATTATAGCAATAGGCCTCAATATACTTGAAGTTAAAAAAATAAAGGTAGGAAATATGCTGCCGGCAATTTTTATACCCCTTGCGTATTTTATCATTAGAAGTGCATTTGGATTATAATTACTTAGGTTGCAGGTAACGGGTGACGGAAAAGAATGAAATCCAAAGCTCAGTGCCTAGTGCATAGCCTCGAAAGAATTGCCCGAAGGACTGACTCTAACCGAGTAGCGGGTGGCGTAAACCGAAAAGTGAATAGTGATAAACCTGAATTTGTTAAAAGCTAAGAGCTAGGAACTAAGAACTAACAAATGAGTCGCTAACAAATACGTCGTTAGAAGCATTTGTTCTTGTCTAGGAGTTCAAACATTTTTTGAAAAAAATTGTAGGTATAAGGCCGCAAGAAAGACCCTAAAGAACGACTAGGATTTGCCAAGAGCCAAGAGCTAAGAACTAAGAGCTAATCAGGGCTACCAACTACGAACTAACAAAGCGTCGCCAGACGCCTTTGTTCAGAAAAAGTTTGTATAAACTATATAAAAAATGATATAATCAATTTATTTAGTACACTAAGTATATATAACTTGGAGGAGTCATGGAATATAGACTAAATAGATTTATAGGAGAAGAAAGATTTACTATTTTAAAGAAAATTCTTATTTTAGCTGTACCTTCGATGATTGAAATGTTGCTTACGACTTTAGTAAGCATTGCTGATACTATTATGATAGGAAAATATTTAGAATCGGCAGGTATATCCGCCATGGCAATGGCAAACCAAATAGTTTTTCCAGTAGTATTTATCTTTTCTGCTCTTAATGCAGGGACAACGGCAATAGTAGCTCGGCATATAGGAGCAAAGGAATATGAAAAGGCCAATGAAGGAGCTGGTCAATCACTGCTGCTCAATCTTTCAATTGGTCTAATTCTTGTTTTAACAATGGTAATCTTTCATGAAAAATTTATAAGACTGTTTCCGGCAAAGGAAAATATTATAGACTTAAGTCTTGAATATTTGAGAATAGTTATTTACAGTCAATTTTTCATGTTGATTACTTTTTCTGTTTCTAGTTCATTGAGGGGGGCAGGAGATACAAAAACCCCCATGCTCGTTAATGGAGCTGTAAATATTCTTAATATAGTAGGGAATGCCTTTTTGATATATGGATTATGGATATTTCCTGAAATGGGAATGGGAGGGGCTGCCCTATCCACAACAATATCAAGGGCCTTAGGAGCTATATTTTTAATAGCGTTAACCTTTGTGGGAAATAAAAAGATAAAACTTACTTTAGAAAATTTAAAACTTAAAATAAAAATGATCAAAAGAATAGTAAAAATAGGTTGGTCTGCTGCCATAGAGCAGTGCTTCATGCAGACTTCATTTATAGTCATAAACTTTATGATTATTGCTTTGGGAGAAGTAAGCCATGCCATATTTAATATGGTTATAAGGATAGAATCGATATCCTTTATGCCTGCCTTCGGAATATCAATAGCTGCCACTACTTTAGTAGGACAATATTTAGGAGCTGAGAAGAAAGAGATGGCAGTAAAAAGCGGAAATGTAGCTGCTGCTCTGGGAGCTATTATGGGTCTGTTTTTAGGAATGATGTTTTTTATGTTTCCTAAGGCACTGATAAGTATATTTGTAAGTGATATATTGACTATAAATGCAGCTATAGTACCTGTAAGGATTGCTGCTTTTCAGGAATGGGCCATAGCTGTTATGCTCATATATGCTGGGGCACTCAGGGGTGCCGGAGATACTAAGAGGGTAATGCTTGTAACGATTCTCAGGGTATGGGGGATATTTGTACCCCTTACTTATCTTTTCATCAATCTGACGAACATGGGAATAAAGGGAGTATTTTTTGCTACAAACATAGAATTTTTAGTGCCTGCAGCTCTATTTTATTTAAGGTTTAATTCTGGTAAGTGGCTTGATATTGAGGTTTAAGCTTTGGCTAATCAAACCTTCAAAGTCGCCTCAGCAGAAATCTTATAGGCAGCTTAGATAGATTAGCTTGCTTTAGTAAGAAGATCTAGTAAAGAGGTTAACTTGGGATTGAAAGTTAAATAATGGTAATCATATAATATAGATAACAAATTATCCAAAGGATGTGATTAGATGAAATATGAAATTCAAGGAGGTAATCTGCCTGTAGCAGTTATGGAGCTTGACAAGGGTGAAAGTATTTTTACTGAATCCGGTGGTATGGGCTGGATGTCAGACGGTATCAGAATGAGTACAAATATGGAGGGCGGGCTTTTTGGAAGTATCGCAAGAAAGTTGTCTGGAGAATCATTGTTTATGGTAACCTACACAGCTGAAAAGAATGGAAGTACCATAGCCTTTCCTTCATCTATGCCAGGTAAGATTATTCCGGTACAGCTTTCAGCAGGACAATCGCTAATATGCCAAAAGAAGACATTTATGTGTGCAGAAAGATCGGTAAAGCTAAAAATGCACTTTAGAAAGAGACTAGGAGCTGGACTATTTGGTGGAGAGGGATTTATATTTCAAAAAGTTACTGGTCCGGGAATTGTCTTTATGGAAGTAGATGGAGAGGTAGTAGAATATGACCTTGCTCCTGGTGAAGTTTTAAAGGTAGATACAGGACATGTTGCTATGTTTGAACCTACTGTAGATTTCGATATCGAAATGGTTAAGGGGGTTAAAAATATATTTTTCGGCGGAGAAGGTCTATTTCTGACTAGACTTAAAGGACCGGGTAAGGTTTGGCTTCAAACTATGCCTATAATTAATTTAGCTAGAGAAATTATACCGTTTATTCCAACAAAGAGTGGAGATTAGAGGAAGAGTTTAGGTCCTTTCTTTATTTTTAAAAAAATTATAAAAGGGGTACCCAAATTAATTAGGAAGTTCGTATACTATAATAAATCATTTTATAAAAAAATAAAGGAGGATATTACATATGATTAAGAAAGTTTTATTGGTAACGCTAATTTTGATGCTTGTTTTATCCAGCTTTACTTTTGCATTTGCAGACGGTAAAGAAAGAGGAGAAGAGAAAAGAAATAAAATTGAGGTTTCAACTAAAAACGAAGAAAAGATTGAGAATGAAGAAAATGGTGTTGAAATTGAAGAAGAACTCGAAATAGAAGTTGAGCAGGAATTAGAAGATGAAGATATTGAAGACCAAGAAGAATTGGAAAAAGAGGAAACGTTAGAAGATGAGGTTCAGAATGAGGATGATAATGATGAGAATAATGATAATGATGTGAACAATGAGAATAATGTAGATTCAATATCAGGTGCTACAAAAAAGGGAAAAGGCAAAGGTCTTAACAAAGAATGGGAAAAGATAAAAGAAGAATTAGAAATCAAAAAGGATGAAGTAGAAGCTCAAAAAGATGAGATTGAAGACCAGAAGGATGAATTGGAGAAGCAGTATGAAGAAGCAGTGGAAAATGGAGATGCAGAATTGGCAAATACCTTAAAAGTACAGATTGAAGAATTAAAAGGGCAAATGGATACATTAAAACAGGAAATGAAGAGAATCAAGCTTCAAAGAAAAGAAGTAGTAAGAAATAAGTATACTGAAGAAGAGCTAGAAAGACTGCAAGAGGCTGAAAAAGAAATATTGGCAAAAAATAAAAATGTAAAGGTGCTAGAGGTTGACAGCATATTATCTAATAAGGCAGAAATGAAATTTGATACTCCTCCAGTTATAAAGGGAGGCAGAACTTTGGTTCCGGTAAGGGCTATAGTAGAAGGTTTTGGGGCACAGGTAGATTGGAACGGTGAAACAAGGGAAGTAACTATAATTAAAGGAGATATCGAAATACTTCTTCCGATAGACAACAGTGAAGTATATGTAAATGGAGAGAAGGTTGTCCTTGATACAAAATCAGAGATAATGAGTTCAAGAACCTACGTACCCCTAAGATTTATAGCAGAAACTTTGGGGCTTGCAGTTAACTGGGATGGAGAAACAGAGACTATTGAGTTAGAGGAAGAGATAACAGATGGAGAAAATACTTCTGAAAATTTGACAACTGAGTAAGGCAAGGATTGAACCTGCAGATTTCAAAAATCTGCAGGTTTTTTGCTGAGAAAACAAAAAAATAACAAAGCAGGACAAAACAAAAAATAAAAAACAAAGAAATAAAGAATAATTATAAGAAAAAAGTAGATAATAGAAGTATTGATAAGAAAAAATATATAAATGATGAATATTTATAGTTAATTACAAAAAATAGCTATAAATGAAATTTGCGTTAATAATATATATATTATACATTAATATTGTGATTAGCACTCGGCAGAAGTGAGTGCTAATAAAATTGTCAATTAAAATTCTATATAAGAAAATAAAAAAAGATTAAGGAGGTTTTACAATGAACATTAAGCCATTAGGTGACAGAGTCGTTATCAAGAAATTAGAGGCAGAGGAAAAGACTAAAAGCGGTATAGTGCTGCCAAGCCAGGCTAAAGAACAGCCTCAAATTGCTGAAGTAGTAGCAGTTGGTCCAGGAGGATTGGTTGACGGTAAGGAAGTAAAGATGGAAGTTAAGCCAGGAGATAAAGTAATATTTTCAAAATATGCAGGAACTGAAGTTAAGTATGATGGCGAAGAATATACTATCTTAAGACAAAGTGATATATTAGCTATTGTTGAGCAATAAAAAGAAAAAGGAGAAAAGAGAAAGGAGAAAGGTTAAAAGAGTAATACATAAACCCAGTACCTTCTCTCCTGTATCGTATCTTCTATCTAATTAAGCTTCTTAAATTTCATAAAACCATGTATTATCGTTTTTAAAATAGTCGAATGTAATAATAAAAATAGGAGGTTTGAGAAAAATGGCAAAGGAAATCAAATTTAATGAAGATGCTCGTCGCAAATTAGAAGCGGGTGTTAATAAGCTTGCAAATACTGTAAAAGTAACTTTAGGACCAAAGGGTAGAAATGTTATTTTAGATAAAAAGTTTGGTTCACCAACTATAACTAACGATGGTGTAACTATAGCTCGTGAAATTGAATTAGAAGATGTATATGAAAATATGGGTGCTCAGTTAGTTAAGGAAGTTGCAACAAAAACTAATGATGTTGCTGGTGACGGTACAACTACAGCTACATTACTAGCACAGGCTATAATTAGAGAAGGTTTAAAGAATGTTGCAGCTGGTGCTAACCCAATGATTCTTAAAAAGGGTATAGAAAAATCTGTAGAAGTAGCAGTTGAAGAAATCAAGAAAAACTCAGTTCAAATAGAAGGGAAAGATGCTATTGCCAATGTTGCATCCATCTCAGCAGCAGATGAAGAAATAGGTTCTCTTATAGCTGAAGCTATGGAAAAGGTAGGAAAAGATGGAGTTATTACTGTAGAAGAATCAAAAACTATGGGAACTACTTTAGAAGTAGTTGAAGGTATGCAGTTTGATAGAGGATATGTTTCTCCATATATGGTAACTGATACTGAAAAAATGGAAGCAGCTTTAGATGAGCCATACATCTTAATTACTGACAAGAAAATTTCAAATATACAAGAAATCCTTCCATTGCTTGAAAAAATTGTTCAAGAAGGAAAGAAACTGTTAATCATAGCTGAAGACATTGAAGGCGAAGCTCTTGCTACATTAGTTGTTAACAAGCTAAGAGGAACATTTGAGTGTGTTGCTGTTAAAGCTCCAGGATTTGGTGACAGAAGAAAGGCAATGCTTCAAGATATAGCTATAGTAACTGGAGGTCAAGTGATCTCTGAAGAGTTAGGTCTTGATCTTAAGTCTGTTACAGTAGATATGCTTGGTAGAGCAAAGTCTGTTAAGATAGATAAAGAAAATACTACTATCATCGATGGTGCTGGTGAAACATCAGCAATAGAAGATAGAATCAAGCAAATAAGAACTCAAATTGAAGAAACTACTTCAGACTTTGATAAAGAAAAGTTACAGGAAAGACTTGCTAAGCTTTCTGGTGGAGTTGCAGTTATCCAAGTAGGTGCTGCTACTGAAACTGAAATGAAGGAAAGAAAACTAAGAATTGAAGACGCATTAAATGCAACTAGAGCAGCCGTTGAAGAAGGTATCGTTGCTGGTGGTGGTACAGCACTTATCAACGCTATCCCAGCGGTAGATAAATTAATTGAAACTCTTGATGGAGATGAAAAAACTGGTGCATTAATCATAAGAAGAGCTCTTGAAGAACCAGTAAGACAAATAGCATTCAACGCTGGAGTTGAAGGTTCTATAGTAGTTGAAAAAGTTAAGAACAGCGAAGTTGGCGTAGGCTTCGATGCACTAAATGGTAAATATGTAAAGATGCTTGATGCTGGTATAGTTGACCCAACTAAGGTAACTCGTTCAGCTTTACAAAATGCTTCATCAATCTCAGCTCTATTCTTAACTACTGAAGCTGCAGTTGCTGAAGTTCCAGAAGAAAAGAATGACATGCCTCCAATGGGAGGAATGGGCGGCGGAATGCCGGGAATGATGTAATCAAACAATTTTAGCTAATAAATATAGATAACAAAGCCGAAGGTTTAATTTATTAGGATTTTGAGAATCTTTCTGGTTCATGTGAAGATTTGCCCTCTTTAAAAAAAATAGCAGTAGCAACAAATGCTTCAAAATCACTCAGAAGGAAACCTCAAAATCCCTAAAGTAATATAAATTTAATCTTAGAATTGTATATCTATATTAAAAGAGGAGTGGGATTTTCCCACTCTTTTATTTTTGCATAAGAACTCAAATATTTAAAAAAATTGTAGGTGTAAAACAAAGTAAATTCAAGTGATGCAAGAAATTACAAACTTTTACCAGTTAAATATTAAAAAGACTAATAGCTAACTGCTGACCGCTCATGGCAAAAAGGTGACGGGCCGCAAGAAAGACCCTAAAGAACGACTAGGATTTGCCAAGAGCCAAGAGCTAAGGACTAAGAGCTAATCAGGGCTACCAACTACGAACTACTAACTAAGAACTAACAAATGCGTCATCAGACGCATTTGTTTTTAATATACTTTGATTTTAACAGGATCATATTCTTTTATAGTGTTTAGAACAATACCCTTAGTATCATCATCTACATCCTTGATTATTAGAGTCATTTCACCGCTGAAATTTGTTTCGTCATATTTTCTGATTATATTGCTTATTAAAAGTCCTATTATGGAACCAACTGCTGCTCCATAAAAAACGATTGCCCCTCCTCCAATAATTGTTAGGGTTGATATGTGTAGCAAATTAATGTTAAATAATAATGCCCCTAGTGAAGATAATCCCCCGATAATAGCTCCAAAAATTATTCCCTTCAAGGTGTCATCTAGTTTCAATTTTGATATTTCCCTTGAGCGATTGATGAGAACGCTTGATATATATGTTTCATTTTCCTCGATATCTGTAGATTTATTCACAACCAGCATATGCCCCTTGATCTTTGGGTTTTTTCTTAAGATTTTAATAAGCTTCTTAAGATTGATTATATCGTTAAAAGTAGCTATTACGTTAAACATATGTCATCCCTCCTTTGTATAATATTTACCCTAGCCCATTACAAGTTAAACTTAGAAAATTCTGACTATTTGCCGTATGTTATATTGGTCAGCTTGTTTTAAAATACATGGGATTAGTATATAATTAATTAAATAAGGAGGAGACGGATGTGTTTAAAGATAGAGAATATATAACGAAGTTTACCGATGTAGTGTCGGAGGGATTAATTTTCATAGATGGTGATGGCAAAATCCAAATATACAACAAAAAAGCAAAAGAAATTTTTGGAGTCATATATAACCAGGGAAAAGGGCACGAAGCAGGTAAAATTGTAAAGGGCGATATAGTTATTATAGCTGACAATTACCTAGGTGGAGACGATGGAGGGCTACAGTCTGAAGATTTAAAACTGATAGGGATTGAAGATGAGGAAATAGACTTAGGAGATTCTATAATTGCTGTAGGTATATATGGTGAAAAAAATGTAAAGCCATACTATCGTTTTCAGAGAAACAGTGAAGAAGGGCTTCGGCTTGAGACCAACTTTTTAGACACGAAAATAATGGCATATATAGATCCTATAAATAAAACCATAAATATATCTATAGATGATGAAAGTTTTGAAATAGAATATATAAGTACTCTTGGACACATGGTAGTACTTGATGGTAAGACAAGGAAGATAAAGTTCTATCAGGCCAGAGGATATACCATTCGTAAGGAAAGTATCCGTGATCTTTTATGCGGTAAAAAATATATGGCAAAGGGAAAGGATACGGAGGCAGTAAATGTGATCGGAAGGAACATTTTTGATGTACATGGATTTATGCCTGATATTAAGGAGTTCTATGAGGCTGCTAAAGGTAAAAATTTGAGTTACAAAGATAAATTTATAGAAATAAATGGACGGCCTACTCTTTGTACTCTAATACCTGTAGATAAAGATAATATGAGAGTAGGGGCCATATTAAAGGTTAAAGATATAACAGAGCTGAGAAAAGTCAGTGAAGAAAGGGACCAGGCTCTGGTAAAACTGGAAGAGATGGAGAGACAATTGAGGCAGGAGGAGAAGATATCCGGACTGTTTTTGAAAGTGGTAGGGGAAAGCCCTCAAATAAAAAATGTTAAAAATCTTCTTTACAAGGCATCAAAATCTAATTCTACAGTGTTAATTTTAGGAGAAAGCGGTACGGGAAAGGGACTTATTGCAAAAGAAATTCATAATGCGAGTAAGGGAAAAGACAAACCTTTTATACATGTAAACTGTGGATCTATACCGGAAACCTTGATTGAAAGTGAGTTCTTTGGTTATGAATCTGGAGCCTTTACCGGGGCAAGGGCTCGGGGAAAGATTGGATTTTTTGAAATGGCAGACGGAGGAACGATTTTTCTGGATGAGATAGCAGAAATTCCCACTCTCATGCAGGTAAAACTGCTTAAGGTGCTGCAGAGTAGAAGCTTTTTTAGAGTGGGTGGGACAAAGGAAATTAGCGTAGATTTTCGAATCATTGCTGCTACAAACAAAAACCTGGAAAATGAGGTTTTAGAAGGAAGATTCAGAGAGGATTTGTTTTACAGGATAAACGTATTTCCTATTTGGATACCTCCCCTCAGGGAAAGAAAGCAGGACATATATCCCCTTGTCTACTCAATATTACCTGGAATATGCAGAAAAGTAGGTACTGAAAGTAAGCACATATCAGGTGAGGCCTTGAAGAAGCTAAATGAATATAACTGGCCCGGCAATGTGAGGGAGCTTGAAAACATACTGGAAAGGGCAGTTAATCTATGTGAAGGAAGTACTATACTGTCAAAACATTTGCAGATAGAAACAAAGAATGAGGATAATAAAGACAATAAAAAGAATCTAAAGAGATTAAAGGATGTAGTAAAGGAAGCTGAAAAAGAAGCAATAATTAATGCATTAAAGAGTTTTAATGGAAATAAAAAGTTGGCAATGGAAGCTTTAGACATAGGTAGAACCAGTTTTTATGATAAATTAAAAAAGTACAATATAAAGAGTCCGTAAATCCGGAAATTAGTACGTTTTTTCGGACTGACTTTGAATATTTGGGTTTTGTACAAACTATAGTTAAAGTACAAGATTGGTTGTTCGCAAAAACGGAAAAAGCGTTGTTTTATTAAATTTTGATCTATAGATAACAAAGTTCAAGGTTAAACTTATTAGGATTTTGAGAACCCTTCTGGCTCATGTGAAGATTTGTTGCTTTATATAAATTAACTTGCCTCGCTAGTTCCTTATAGATATCCTTCAATAATCCTCAAGCTCCGTAGAAGAGCTGTTTTAATAGAAAAGATTTAGAGGTGAAAACAGCTCTTCAAAGTCGCTTCAGAGGAAACATTGAAGGATATTTAAAGCTATACTGTTAGAGTAACTAGCATAAGAGGTTAATTTAAAATTATTTCACTTTGGCACAATAATTGCGAAGAATATAAATAATTGGTTTTAATGAATAGAAGTGAAAAGAACGTTTATTTCGACAAATATTTAAAGAGAATTAAAATCTTATAAATAAATATACTAATTGAGGAAGGTGATTGTTGTGCCGAATTTAAATATTAAAAATGGTAATTTGATATTTGGTGGCTGTGATACGACTTGGCTTGCAAAGGAATTTGGAACT
>JAALLQ010000156.1_pt1 | contig 22643 bp, 26 predicted proteins | sample 7245921 | NCBI WGS metagenome assembly JAALLQ01 (sample SAMN13049200, study PRJNA578106) | oil field metagenome | isolation source: filtered produced water from oil reservoir B7 | place: USA:offshore Texas | collected 2016 | reverse complement strand
TTCGAGTCCCATCGCCAGCTCCACTAACAATATGGAGGGATGCCCGAGTGGCTAAAGGGGGCGGACTGTAAATCCGTTGGCGAAGCCTACGAAGGTTCGAATCCTTCTCCCTCCACCAAGTATGCGGGTGTAGCTCAGTGGTAGAGCCCCGGCCTTCCAAGCCGGTTGCGAGGGTTCGATCCCCTTCACCCGCTCCAAAATCTGTGCCCATAGCTCAGCTGGATAGAGCAACGGCCTTCTAAGCCGTGTGTCCGGGGTTCGAATCCCTGTGGGCACGCTGATGCACAGGTTCGAGTCCTGTATCCCCAGCCATATTATTTGACCCATTAGCTCAGTCGGTAGAGCACCTGACTTTTAATCAGGGTGTCCCGCGTTCGAGTCGCGGATGGGTCACCATTAAACTTTATCTGGAGGGGTGTCCGAGTGGTTTAAGGAGCTGGTCTTGAAAACCAGTGACTCCGCAAGGGGCCGTGGGTTCGAATCCCACCCCCTCCGCCAGATGTGGAGAAGTACTCAAGTAGGCTGAAGAGGACGGTTTGCTAAACCGTTAGGCCGGAATGCTCCGGCGCGCGGGTTCGAATCCCGCCTTCTCCGCCATTGGATTGGGGGCCTTTAGCTCAGTTGGTCAGAGCGTCCGGCTCATAACCGGCAGGTCCGGGGTTCGAGTCCCTGAAGGCCCACCATCTAAATATGTTATAATACAGGGGTGTAGTTCAGTTGGTAGAACGACGGTCTCCAAAACCGTATGTCGTGGGTTCGAGTCCTGCCACCCCTGCCAATTATATATGTTTATCGGGGTGTAGCGCAGTTTGGTAGCGCATCTGGTTTGGGACCAGAGGGTCGCGGGTTCAAATCCTGCCACCCCGACCAAGTTTTATTGGGGGCTTATAGCTCAGCTGGTTAGAGCGCACGCCTGATAAGCGTGAGGTCGGTGGTTCAAGTCCACTTAAGCCCACCAAATTCTAGGGCCCTTAGCTCAGTTGGTCAGAGCGTCCGGCTCATAACCGGCAGGTCCGGGGTTCGAGTCCCTGAGGGCCCACCATAGAATTTAAATTTATATTAAAATATTTTGCCCAGATAGCTCAGTCGGTAGAGCAGAGGACTGAAAATCCTCGTGTCGGTGGTTCGATTCCGCCTCTGGGCACCAAAGAAAAAGCTCGATGTTGTATATACAACATCGAGCTTTTCTGTTTAAACATTTTTGTTTAGAATCAGACCTAGTATATGATAAATAAAAGATTTAATAAAGTTATAAATGTTAGTTTCATTAATGTGTTTCCCGGCCTTGATCAAGTACTTATTTCGTTCCTGTTGATTCATTTCAGATAGATTAGTCTTCACAAAATCAAGACCATCTAAATCAATATAGGTATAAGATTTATTCTTATAAAGATTTATATTCAACAAAGGAATTTTAAAACTAAACTCATTATTTTTTTTCATGAGTTTATAGGAGTAGCTCTGATTATAAAATACATAGTCTTGCTTTAATTCTCCAAAAAGTTTACCCCTTACACTTAAAAAATCGTTGTCAATTTTATGGTCTATTATTCTAAATCGATGTTCATTGTCTACTTTAAACTCCTTTGGAATATTAGTAACAATTTCATCTTTATCTATATAGTTTAAGATGTTTAAAGTTGGTAATAGGTGTAGAATGTCTTCAAAATTGTGCAATAGAATTTTTTCTTTCAATTTACTGTTGTTAGTAAGTTCATAATCTTTATATAATTGTACGCTTTTAGCGCCGCTAATAGTATCTTTTCTATAAATATTTAGGAATTTTTCAACTGTTTTAAGTTTGCAATTGTTTAGGCCTAGCTTTTTTTGGTTTTTTCTCACTATTCTACATAAGTCTAAATTAAGATACGGATCAATTTTATAGTCAATATCATTTTTCAAAAAACGTCTGTTGAGAAAAGGAATATCAAAATTCCCTCCATTGTATGTAATGTAAAAGTCAAAATCATTAAACCTATCTTTGAAAGTTTTGAGAAGTTTTTTTTCGTTTTTTGAATTATGACAGAAAAATTGTTCAATAAAGATATCATTATTTTCTACATATAGAATGCCTATTAAAATGACTTTATCATATCTTGGATTTAAGCCTGTAGTTTCGATATCAAACAGTATAAATTTATGATCATCAAAAAATTCTACCAATACATCAGGTATATCAAATATATTTTTACGATTATATTTTATAATTTCCAATTTAATCACCTCAAAAATTTTTACAGAGATTATATTTATAGTACATTTACTTTAACTATTATACAACAATATATAACTATAATTAAACTTAAATTCCCACAATGAATATAATATTAAAAAAAGGGGTTTGTATTTATGGATTTTATGAAGGACTTAATAAATACTGCTTCAACTATTTCAAAAAAGACGGACTACCTAGTTAAGATAGGAGAATGTAAGATGGATATAAAGCATTGTGAAAAAGAGATTGAAAAGAGAAAGTTATTGTTAGGTAGTTATATATTTGAATGGTATAAAGATAGAAATCTAAATATAAGGGCCTTACCCAAACTGTGCAAAGAGATTTTGGAGTATGAAAAAGAAATAGGTAAGCTAAAAAAACAAATAGATAGTTTAAAAAAATTTGCTGAAGAATAATAAAAAATAAGAGGATAAAAGGAATTTTTGTAGAATACAAATTAATAAAATTGTATTTAAAGGTCGAGATATAATCTCGACTTATATTTATTTATTAATGAACTATTTTTAAGAAAAACATACAAAATTGTTAACATGTAAATAGGAGGCAGGAAGATGGTTACAATAGAAACAGTTAAAAGAGGGGCAAAGAACGGGATAAACACTGTACTAGAGCTTGGTAAAGTCATTATACCAGTTTACTTATTTATAACTATATTAAAATATACAGTAATATTGGAGTTAATATCAAAATGGTTTCAGCCGTTAATGAAGATTTTTGGCCTTCCAGGGGAGGCAGCTGTGGTTTTAGTACTGGGAAATTTGTTAAATCTATATGCCGGTATAGGAGCTATTGCTTCATTAACTCTAACAGCAAAACAAATTACAATTATAGCTGTAATGTTGTCCTTTTCTCATTCACTACCGGTGGAAACGGCTGTAAGTAAAAAGGTGGGAGTTAGTGTATTGGCTGTAGTTTCTACAAGGATTGGTTTAGCTGCTGTATCGGGAATAATTTTAAACTTAGTTATATAGTAGATCGGAGGATATAAATCTATGGCATGGATATTAAATATATTAGAAGAAGGTCTTTTAGGGGGTATAAAATCGGTCTTTTATATAGCTTTAATAGTTTTACCCCTTATGATAACAATGGAAATTGGCAGGGAGTTAAATTTACTTGAAAAGATAGCTGAGTTTTGCAAACCATTGACAAGATGGATGGGAACTTCAAAGGAATCTGCATTTCCTTTGGCAGTAGGGTTAGTATTTGGTTTAGCTTATGGAGCAGGAGTAATAATACAGAGTGCAAAAGAAGGAAACTTAGATAAGAAAAGTCTAATTTTAGTTAGCACTTTTCTGGTATGCTGCCATGCAGTGATTGAGGATACATTTATACTTATGGCCATTGGAGCTAATGGGGCACTGCTTCTTACTGTTCGTTTGATAGCTGCACTTATTTTAACGTATATACTTTCTAAATATCTTAAATAAGAATTTATTAGTGGGAGTTAATTAAATGAGAATGATTATAATAGAAAAGAGAGGGAAGTCCTCTCTTATTTAGTGTAAAAATCCTTTTCAAACATTTCTTGAATTTTGTCTTTATTTTTAGTTACAGACAATGCTAACATAAGTTTTATTCTAGCTTTTTGACCATTCAAACTGCTTCCGAATATGACTCCCAGTTCTCTCAACTTTTGTCCTCCACCTTCATATCCATAGGAACCTAATACTCTTCCCATAGGGCATCTAGATACTAAAACTATAATTACTCCTTTATCTATAGCTCTTTTTATACCATCTACCATCATAGGAGGTACGTTGCCTCTGCCCATAGCCTCTATAACTATACCTTTTGCTCCCTTGTTAACACAGTAATTTATTAAACCTGAATCTATTCCAGCATATGTTTTTATTAAATAGACTTCATTTTCGATAGAATCGGTTTCAATATGATGATGTTTCACAATATCTCTATAAAAAAGTACTTCATCATTATCAACTATACCTAAAGGACCAAATTCTAGAGATTTAAATGTATCTAGGCTTAATGTATGGGTTTTTGTAACTTCGCTTGCAGCGTTTACTTCATTATTCATTACTACCAATACACCTTTATTTTTGGCTTGCTCTGAGATAACTGTACAAATAGCAGAAGCTAAATTGCTTGGACCATCATAACCAAGTTCTGAGCCATTTCTCATGGCACCAACGACAACTATTGGCTTTTCTGAAAAAATATTTAAATCCAGCAAAAACGCGGTTTCTTCCAAGGAGTCTGTTCCATGAGTTACAATAACACCGTCTATATCTTCGCGTTTAACTAAGTCTTTGATTAGTCGTGCCAATTCCATCATTTTGTTAGGAGTCATATGAGGACCTGGAATTCGGTCAAAATTTACTATTTCTATATCTGCAAATTTATCGATGTTTGTAACCATTGACATGATTTCTTCACTAGACAGTGCAGGAATTGCAGCAGAGATCCTGGGATCTATTTTCATTGAAATAGTTCCACCTGTAAAAATAACAGCTACCTTTTTATTTTGCATATTATTCCTCCTTAAGGTGATAGTATCATTAATATTATATAATAAAAGCGACGAGGAAAAAATGGTTTGAAAGATTTTTAGCTTTTTTATAACATAGGAACTCAAACTTTCTTTACTATAAAAATGGAGGCAGGGGGATTCTCTCTTCCCCGTATATTTCAGGAGAGTGTTCAGATCGTTTGCGGCCATCGAAGGGAACCAGGTTGACTAGTAAAAGCAGCTTTGCTATTTTTTTAGAAGTGTTTAAGAGATTGAAATGCATAGAGATTGAAATGCATTTTGTTATAAAAAAAGAGCAAAGGATTTGTCGTCTAGACAAATCCTTTGCAAGGGGTATTGGGAATAGAGATTATATGATTGAGGTTTTCCAGGGGGATAACCACTAAACAGATTATAACAAAATACGACAAAATTTGCAATAATAAAATTAATTTTTTTTACAAATTTCATGGAAAAAATTTTATAGCTGTAAAGTTTTATTGTATAATAATATTATTAATTGAAAAGAAGGAGGAGTAATGATGCCAGTTAATAATATTAATGATATAGTCTCTAATTTTCAATCAAACGGAATTAAATGTAGTTATTTTGAAGATGTAGAGACTGCTAAAGAGTATATAATATCATCAGTTAGCAAAGAAAAAAATATAGGTATAGGCGGGTCAAAAACGATATACGATATGGGACTTTATGATGAATTGATTCAAAAAGGTAAAAGTGTATATTGGCACTGGACTGCTCAGACACCAGAACAAAGAAAAGAGGCGTTTATTAAATCAAGAGGAGCAGATGTTTATCTAACAAGCAGCAATGCAATTACAGCTGAGGGTGAAATAGTAAATATAGACGGATTTGGGAATAGGGTTTCCACTATGATATTTGGACCTAAAAAAACATTAATAGTTTGTGGAATAAATAAGCTATGTGATAATTTAGCGGATGCACTAAATAGAATTAGAAAAACAGCTTCTCCACCAAATGCAAAGAGATTAAACTTAAGTACTCCATGTAGCAAAACAGGTGAATGTCATGACTGTAACTCACCAGATAGAATTTGTAATGTAACTACTATTATACATAAGAAGCCTGCTGGTATAGAAATGGAACTAATATTAATAAATGAGAACCTAGGGTTTTAACTATCGGGAAGTGATTACACTTCCTTTTTATTTTCTAATTCTTTTTAGTATATAACTACATTCTTTACAAAAACTATTGATTGGGATACAATATGGAAAGAATAATGTAGGTAGGGGTGTTTAACTATGGAAGTGTATTTAGATAACGCTGCAACTACAAAACCTAGAGATGAAGTAATAGATATTATAAATAAGTCCTTTAATGAATGTTATGGAAATCCATCATCGTTACATCGTAAAGGTGTAGAAATAGAAAAAATGATTAAAAAGGCGAGAAAGCAAGTGGCAAAGGCCTTAGGAGCCAATGATGGAGAGATATATTTTACTTCTGGAGGAACTGAATCAAATAATCTTGCAATATTAGGAGCTTTAGAGGGCAATAAACGGCTTGGAAAACATATAATAACCACTAAGATAGAACATCCTTCTGTATTAAATGTATTTAATGCTTTAAAGGAGAGGGGTTATGATGTAACTTACTTGAAGGTGGATAGCAGCGGATTAATAGATTTACAAGAGTTTAAAAATAGCTTAAGGGATGACACTGCTTTAGTAAGTATCATGTATGTAAATAATGAAGTAGGCACATTACAGCCTATAGAAGATATATGTAAAATATTGAGATCCCTTAAAAACAAACCGATTTTTCATGTGGATGCAATACAGGCCTTTGGCAAAATTGATTTTAGCTTAAAAAGATTGAATGTAGATTTATTGTCTATAAGTGGACATAAAATATGTGGGCCAAAGGGAATTGGAGCACTTTATATAAAAAAAGGAACTAAGATTAAATCAATAATTTTTGGAGGGAATCAAGAATCAGGAATCAGATCGGGGACAGAAAATGTTCATGGTATATTAGGGCTAGGAGTAGCAGCAGATATAGCACAGAAAAATTTAAAGGGTAACATTAAAAAAATGAATATCTTAAAAAATAGATTATTAGAAGGAATCAAAGAACAAATTAATAACATAAAAATAAACGGCTTAGTAGAAAAAAGATCTGCACCTCATATACTTAACGTATCTTTTTTAGATGTAAGAGGTGAAGTTTTACTTCATAGTCTAGAACAGGATGGGATTTACGTTTCAACGGGCTCTGCATGCTCATCAAGAAAGAAGTCCTATAGCCATGTTTTAAAAGCTATGGGGATTACAGAAAAGGAAATGGAAGGTGCTGTAAGGTTTAGCTTTAGTCCCTTTAATTCCCAGGAAGAAATAGATTACGCAATAGAAAGATTAAATTACCACGTTAAGGAATTAAGAAAAGTAATAGGAGGAAAATAACTAAATGGAAAAGGTACTGATAGTAAGATACGGTGAAATAAGTCTCAAGGGATTAAATAGGCCCTATTTTGAAAACAAACTTGTGAAAAATATAAAGAATGTTGTGAGAAAACTAGGGAAGCTTAACGTATATAAGCTTCACGGTAGAATATATATAGATTTGGAAGATTATGATATAGATGAAGTCATTGATACAGTAACTAAAGTTTTTGGTGTAGTATCAGTTAGTGTAGCCTATATTTTTGACGCAGATATTGATAAAATTTGTGATGTAGCTTTAGAGCATATAAAAGAATGTATCGAGGAGGATGGGGTAAAAACCTTTAAGGTGGAAACTAAGCGGGCAAATAAAAATTTCCCTCTTAAATCTCCTGAGGTAAGCAGAAAGGTAGGAGCATATATATTAAAAAATACGGATAACCTTACAGTAGACGTACATAACCCCGATGTAATAGTTAATATAGAGGTTAGAGATAAGGCCTATGTATATTCTAGAAAAATTGAAGGCTTTGGAGGAATGCCCTATGGAACAGGGGGTAAGGCTATGCTTCTGCTTTCAGGTGGTATTGACAGCCCTGTTGCAGGATGGTTAGTTGCCAAAAGGGGAGTAATAATAGAAGCAGTGCACTATCATAGCTATCCATTTACAAGTGATAGAGCCAAGGAGAAGGTGATAGAACTAGCAAGAATTCTAAGCCAATACTGTGGGAAAATAAGGTTACATTCTATAAATATATTAAATATTCAAAAGGCTATAAATGAAAAATGTCCTGCCGATGAGATGACTATACTTTCTAGAAGATTTATGATGGCTATTGCAGAGAAAATTGCTATAAAAAGAAAGTGCAGCGCTTTAATAACTGGAGAAAGTATTGGACAAGTAGCAAGTCAAACTTTAGATAGTCTTCTTGTGACAAATTCTGCTGTAAAGCTACCAGTTTTTAGACCGTTAATTGCTATGGATAAGATAGATATTGTTAGTCTCTCAAAAAAAATAGATACCTACGAAACCTCTATTTTGCCATATGAGGACTGCTGTACCGTTTTTCTGCCTGACAGGCCCGTTACAAAGCCCAAATTGGAAAAAATCATAAAATCGGAGCAGTTGTTAGATGTGGAAGAGTTAATCAATGATGCTATAAGAAATGTAGAAGTGATTGAAGTGGAAATAGAATTTTAGATATATAGATATTCATCTGTTAAATTTTAGTAACGAATATCTATTATATTAATCAGTAAGCAAGATCACAGGGGGTATGTTTGTGAAAAAGTTTATACTTAGATAGATTTCATCGGGAGTATCTATATTTATTATTGCAAGGCTTTTTGAGAATATTTACATTTCCGGGTTTATGACGCCACTATGCTGTGATTTTAGGTATAGCAAATACTATAGTAAAGCCTGTGTTTTTAATTTTGACACTTCCTATTAATATATTGACCTTAGGGCTATTTACACTTGTAATCAACGGTATAATATTAAAGCTAACTGCAGGTATAGTGCCAGGATTTAGAATTGCTGGATTATTTGGAGCTATAATCGAGTCAATTGTTTTAAGTATTATCAATTTAATAATAACCAATATCTTTGGTAAAGATAAAAGTTGAACAATTTAGTTGGAGTTTAATTATTGTGAAACTTTATCTAACTTCCTTGTTTTATCTTCCACTTCCAGAAGTGGGAGTATTATAATCAGGTGAGATAAAAGGTAAAGGTGTGGATCGACATCTTTCCTTTTTTTTTGAGAAAAATAGAACCTATAAGTTACAAAACTAGCCAAATTTCATTGAAGGAAAATAGTATAGATTAAAGAATATACAGTACATAAGAAAAAATATAATAGGAGGGATTTTATTGCAATTAAAATTTGAAGTACTTAATAATACTTTAGTCGTTCTTTTAAATGGCGAATTAGATCATCATTCTGCTGAAGAAGTTAGGGAAGAAATTGATAAAAAAATAGAATCACAAAATATAAAAAATTTAGTTTTTGACCTTACTAATATGAGATTTATGGACAGTTCTGGAATAGGTGTGGTTATTGGCAGATATAAAAAAATAAATAAATTAGGGGGAAAGGTAGGGGTAGCAAACTTAAATCCTCATGTGGACAAGATTTTCCAGATGGCTGGAATATATAAAATAATTTGCAAATTTGATACAAAAGAAGAAGCATTAGCGAATCTTTAAAGGAGTGAATAATATTGAGTTTTGAAAATTATATGAAAATAGAGTTTTTAAGCAAGTCTCAAAATGAATCATTTGCAAGGGTTGTAGTTGCATCCTTTGTGTCTCAGTTGGATCCTACAATAGAGGAGCTTGCAGATATAAAAACTGCTGTTTCAGAGGCAGTTACTAATTCAATAATACATGGGTATGATAAACAAAATGAAAAAGTATATTTAGAATGTAGAATAATTGGGAATACTATAGAAATAACAGTAGAAGATTTTGGAAAAGGAATTGATGATGTTGATTTGGCCAGACAACCGCTATACACCTCAAAACCTGAACTAGAGCGGTCTGGGATGGGATTTACGGTTATGGAAACCTTTATGGATAGGATAATAGTAGAATCTGAAAAAGGAAAAGGTACAAGAATTAAGATGATAAAAAAACTTAAGACAGCTAAGAATAAGGAGTAGATATTATGGGGGCAACTGCTTCGTATGAAGAAAATAGTGATTTTAATACTGAAAGAACTATAAAATTAATAAAAAAAGCACAAAGTGGGGATAAAGAAGCACAGGATATCTTGGTAAATGAAAATCTTGGTTTGGTTAAGAGTCTAATAAGCAGATTTGACAATAGGGGATATGACAGAGATGATATATTTCAATTAGGCTGTATAGGTCTTATAAAAGCCATAGACAAGTTTGATACTACATATGGGGTCAGGTTTTCCACATATGCTGTTCCAATGATTATTGGTGAAATAAAAAGATTTTTAAGAGATGATGGTATTATCAAGGTCAGTAGAAGTTTAAAACAAACTGCTGCCAAGGTGAAAGTTACTAAAGAATCTCTATTCAAACGTTTAGGAAGAGAGCCTACTATACAGGAAATATCTAAAGAGTTGAAGGTATCTAAGGAAGATATAGTTTTTGCATTAGAGTCAAACATTCATCCAGATTATTTGTATGATGTAATACATCAGGATGACGGATCACCAATCCATTTAATAGATAAAATAAGCGAGACAGACAATGACGATAGCGAAAATCTGATTGACAAAATTGCTTTAAAAGAAGCACTAGGAAAGTTAAAACCTAGAGAAAGACAGATAATTATTTTAAGGTATTTTAAGGATAAAACCCAATCTGATATTGCTGAGAGTTTAGGTATATCTCAGGTTCAAGTATCAAGAATAGAGAAAAAGGTTTTGGGTATAATGAGGAATATTTTAGAAAAGACATGATTAAACATGTCTTTATTTTTTGGAATTATAAAAAGCAAATATGGTTAATACTATAATTAAGACTAAGCTTGAGGTGATGTATATGAAATATAAATTAAATATAAGAAAAATTATTATATATATGTTAACAATAATGATTTCAATAACTTCACTTTACTATTTATACAATAAATTTAGCAATCAAAAACCAATAGCTGCCAAACTTGTTATGGATGGTAGTATAGATGCAAGCGGGTGTATTTAATGAATAAATATAAAAGTATTTACATGCAAACGAAAAATCCCATAAATATAGAAAAGAGTGGTAGGGTACTGATAAAAGATTTAGTAAATATTGTTGCAGATAAAGAGATAAAGAATGAAATTGGAAATATAGAGATGGTTAGGATAGATATAAAAGATAAAAAGCATATAGTAATTCCGATAATATCATTAGTTGAAAAAATAAAAAATATATATCCCGGTTTGAACATACATGTAATAGGCGAAGATAAAATACTTTTAAAAATAAATACGATACAAAAAAATAAAAATAAATTTTTAGAATTAATAAAGGTTTTTATAGTATGTAGTATTTTATTTTTAGGAGCAGCATTAGCTATAAATCACTTTCATGCCGATGTTGATATGGGGAAGGCTCATAGCGATATCTATAAGCTTATAACAGGCAAAGAGAACCAAAGGCCCCTACTTTTACAAATCCCTTATTCTATTGGGCTTGGTATAGGAATGACGATATTTTTCTATAAAATTTCACCTAAAAGTACAAGCAATGAACCAAGTCCTTTAGAAATAGAGCTGTATCTATATAATCAAAACATTGAACAATATATGCTCGATAAAGATAAAAACAATTAAAGAGTGGTGTAGAAGAAGATATGGATATAGTAGCAGATAGTTTAATTATTCTAACAGGATTAGCCCAAGGTATGGCAGTAGGAATTGCCTTTGCTTCATTTATTACAATACTGGATGTTGTGTATAGGCTCCTTCAAGTTTCAGACACATCAAATTATTTAAGGATATATGAGAAAAGTCTTATTATATCCTTTTCCTTGTTCGGTTTTTTAGATTTAATAGAATACAGATTGAGACTAGGAAGCTTAACCATAATATTTACAGGTCTTATGATGGGGATATTTATTGGGCTGTTGGCGTCGGCTCTAGCTGAGGTACTTAACGTGATACCTATAATAGTAAATAGATTAAATACACAAAAATATATTCAATATATATTAATATCTATAATAGCAGGGAAAGTTTTTGGATCTCTAATATATTGGTTAAAAATTAATTAACTGGAGGAATTATATTGGAAAAGAATTATTATAAAAATGCAAACGAGAAATTAATGTTTATGGAAAATACTGAGGATAGTAAACAGAGACATGAGTGTGATGTTCTCATGTTCAACAGAGACATTCTGTATGGAAATACTAAATCAAGCATAGAAGGTATTAGAAAAGGATTACACTAAAAAACATGATATAGAGGTGAGATATATGAGAAAGATGGAAAAACAGCTTCACAAAATCAGCAAAGAACAAGAGTATAATGAGTACGTTAAGAAAAAGGTTCCAAAACCAAACTATTTAAAAAATAGTATCTGGGCTTTTTTTGTGGGAGGTATGATTTGTACTATAGCTCAATTTATACTAAATACATTTCAAGACTTTGGCATCAGTAAAACAGATTCAAATACTATCACTGTTATTATCATGGTATTTTTAGGGGCTTTTCTAACGGGACTGGGGATATATGACAAAATAGGGAAAAGAGCAGGTGCCGGATCCATAGTTCCCATTACAGGTTTTGCCAATTCCATAGTTTCACCAGCAATGGAGTTCAAGAGAGAAGGTTACGTGTTTGGAGTAGGATCAAAAATGTTCAGTTTAGCAGGCCCTGTTTTGGTTTACGGATTTGGAAGTTCAGTAGCAATAGGTTTACTATATTTTTTCTTAAGTAAATAAGGAGGACTCAAGGTGGCTGTTAAAAAATTAGGAAAACAGACGGTACAGTTTCAAAATACTCCTATTATAATAGGAACTTCAACTACAGTAGGACCAAAAGAAGGAGAAGGACCTTTAAGTCAGTATTTTGATGTGATACTAAAAGATGATTATTACGGTGAAGATAGCTGGGAATTGGCTGAAAGCAAAATGCTCCGAGAAACAGTTAAAGCAGCTATAAGCAAATCGAATAAAAATATTTCTGATATGGAGTATATGCTTTCAGGAGATTTATTAAACCAATTAATGTCAGCAAGTTTCGCAGCCAGAGATTTAGGCATACCTTTTTTTGGATTATACGGTGCATGTTCCACTATGACAGAGTCTTTAAGTCTCGGAGCAATGCTTATTGATGGAGGTTATGCCGATAATTTAGTGGCAGTTACTTCCAGTCACTTCAGCTCTGCAGAAAGACAATTTAGATTTCCCTTAGAGCTTGGAAGTCAGAGACCCCCTACGGCACAGTGGACAGTTACTGGTGCTGGTGCAGCTATCCTGTCAAACTACGGACATGGGCCGAAAATCACTCATGTTACTACCGGAAAAGTGATAGATTTGGGGATAACCGATGCAAACAACATGGGAGCAGCCATGGCACCAGCTGCAGCAGATACAATAGTTAATCATTTTCAAGATACGGGACTTTCTCCAGATTATTATGACTTGATAGTAACTGGAGATTTAGGTGTTATTGGAAAGGAAATAACAGAAGAAATGGTACTTGATAAAGGATATAATATTACGAAGGTTTATAACGATTGCGGACTTTTAATATTTGACAATGAAGCTCAGGATACCCATGCAGGCGGCAGCGGTTGTGGTTGTTCGGCTTCAGTATTTTGTGGATATATTTATCAAGAAATGCAGAATAGAAGAATCAATAAGGTGCTTCTTATTTCAACAGGTGCTTTATTATCAGTAACAAGTGCACAACAGGGTGAATCTATACCTGGAATTGCCCATGCCGTTGCTATAGTAAATGATGAGAGTTAGGAGGTTAATATGGAATATATTAAAGCTTTCATAGTAGGTGGGATAATTTGCGTTATAGGACAACTGCTGATGGACAGTACCAAATTAACTCCTGCCCATGTATTAGTAACTTTTGTAACTTCCGGTGCCATTTTGACTGCACTTGGAATTTATGAGCCCATAGTTAAATTTGGGGGTACAGGTGCTACAATACCTCTACCAGGGTTTGGATATTCCCTAGCAAAGGGAGCAATAGATTCAGTTAAAAAGGCGGGATTGTTGGGAGCCTTTACAGGAGGTATAGAGTCTACTGCTGGAGGTGTTGCAGCAGCAATAGTATTTGGATATCTAATGGCGGTAATTTTTAATCCTAAGAGTAAAAAATAGATATTAGAAAGGATAGAAAAATGGGTGCTACAAATAAAAGACGGATAATAATAGTTACAGATGGTGATACCTTTGCTAGAAGAGCAGTAGAAAGAGCTACTATAAATATAGGTGGTAGATGCATTTCAAGATCGGCAGGGAATCCTACTCCACTAAATGGACAGGAAATCGTAGAATTAATTAAGCAGGCGAAACATGATCCAGTTGTTGTTATGGTAGATGATAGGGGACATCATCGTATGGGCAAAGGGGAAGAGGCCCTATATAAAATAGTTAATCATCCCGATATAGAGGTAATGGGAATAATAGCCGTTGCTTCAAATACAGATGCAGTTAATGGTATAAAAGTAGATTTTTCAATAACATGTGATGGAAACATAGTAAAAGAGGCAGTAGATAAAGAAGGAATAAATACTCACCAGAAAAAACTCTATGGCGATACAGTAGATGTTTTGAGCAGCTGTAACGTTCCTTTAATAATAGGCATTGGAGATATAGGGAAAATGAATGGTAAGGATGATTGTGAAATAGGTGCTCCTATAATTACTAAAGCATTAGAGGAAATAATAAATAGGAGTGAAATAAATCATGAAATTAACAAAAAAAATTGAGGAAAATATTGAGATACTGGATAAGAAACTTGGCATATCTGAAAGCTTTGACGTGATTAATAGAGAGATAATAATAGGAGGAAGAAAAGCATCATATATTTTTGTAGACGGTTTTGTTAAAGATGATATCATGTTATTTATTGAAAAGCGACTTCAGCAGCTGAGCAGAGAGGATGTTAATCCTAATACAATAAAAAAATTAATAACCCAGAAGATATCGTATGTAGAAACTGAGATTACAGATGACCTCGATAAGATTCAACTTATGGTTTTATCAGGTGCGTTGGCAATATTGATAGATAAAGAAGATAGAGCAATAATCCTTGACGTAAGGACATATCCTGCAAGGGGACCTGAAGAGCCTGAACTAGAAAAAGTAACTAGAGGGTCCAGAGATGGATTTACTGAGACTATAATATTTAATACTGCTTTGGTCAGAAGAAGGCTTCGTGACCCTAACTTAAGATTTGAAATAACCCAGGTTGGAAGGCGTTCCCAAACTGATGTAGTAATAGGGTATATAAAGGATATTGCAAACCCTAAGATTATAAAAGATTTAAAATCTAAACTGAATGCAATTGATACTGATTCACTGGAAATGGCTGAAAAGACCTTGGAAGAATTTGTGATGGGCAGAAGTTGGAATCCGCTACCCCAAGCCAGATATACAGAAAGACCAGATGTGGCGTCGTCTCATTTATTGGAAGGACATATAGTCATTATGGTGGATACTTCACCAAGTATCATGATTGTACCTGTTACGATGTTTCATTTTACTCAGCATGCCCAGGATTACTATCAAAATCCTGCCGTTGGAACTTATTTCAGATGGGTAAGAATGTTAGGCATATGTTTTTCATTGATATTACCTCCGTTATGGTTGTTATTGGTCTACTATAAAGGGAGTTTTCCACAATGGCTTCAATTTTTGGGACCTAAGAAAACCGGTCAGATTACTCTATTCTTACAGTTCTTAATACTAGAAATAGGTGTAGATCTCCTTAGGATAGCATCCGTACATACTCCTAATACTTTGGCCACTTCTTTGGCTATTATAGGAGGTCTAATTTTAAGTGAATTTGCAATAAAAGTTGGTTGGTTTGTACCTGAAACTATACTTTATATGGCTGTAGCAGGTCTAGGGATGTTTGCCACGCCTAGTGTTGAGTTTTCAATGGCAATAAGACTCTTTAGATTAATTTTGCTTATATTGACCGGCTTATTTAAAATCTATGGATTTATTATTGGTATACTATTTATCTTTATAGTTTTTACTACCACAAAATCCTTGGGTGGTACAAGATATACGTGGCCTCTGATTCCTTTTAATGCAAAGGCATTGGGCACAATTCTGATGAGAAAGCCTATTCCTGAAATAAAAAGTAGACCTGAATTTTTAAGAGTAAGAGATATGGATTCTGGACCGCCCGATGAAGAAACACCAGAGTAATAGAATAAAAACCTAGACAATTAATTATTAATTGTCTAGGTTTTTACTAGTTGTCGTTGCTGTCGATGATATTGTTCACATTAATGTTACCTTGGTTATCTGTGTTACTTTCGTTTTCTTCAGAGGAATTGCTATCAGACTGTCTACCAAACTCAGAATTACTATTACTATCGTTATCCAGCTTCTCATTTGGAGACGGATATACTATAGTCCCGTCGGGAAATATTATTGTTCCGTTTGGCAAAATTTTTCTTCCATCAGGCATGATTACCGTTCCATTTGGAAGAGTAATTGATCCCGGCGGTAAGCTATCTATAGGGTTTTGGGGCGATAAATTATAAGTATGAACATCGCAGGATTCTGTCGGAGCTTCATTTACATAGTCCTTAGGGATAAAGCCATCATGCTCTTCAGGATTATAAGGAACAGGCCTGCTTATAAACACTTTCTTTTCAACTTGCTCAGGAGGACAGTACTCAGTAGCAAGTTTTCCTGTTTGAGTATCCACTTCCAACTCTACATGAACATCATCAAACTCAGTAGGTTGTGTACCCTCTATAAAGTATTCATTTCGAACTGTACCTGCTTTGCGGGACAATTCTGTAGGAATTTTCCCTGATTTTGTATCTATAGCCATTGTAATTATGCCTTCAGGCTTTTGAAATTCCTTACGAGGTAAACCCTCATGAATTTCAGACATTATTTTTTTCCAAAGTGCTGCACTTACGCTACTTCCACTTTCTAATTCAATCTGTAGGTCATTACCTATCCATACTCCACCAACATAGTAAGGAGTGTATCCAACAAACCACGCATCATAGTTATCGGATGTTGTACCTGTTTTACCTGCTACAGGCATATTTTCAAGTCTTGCTCTTGTTCCAGTTCCAGCTTCTACTCCACTTTTCATCATATCTGTCATTATGAAAGCCACCTGAGAACTTACTACAAAGTTTTTTAAGGGTTTATGCTCAGCAATGACATTTCCGTTTTTATCTGTTATCTTGGTAAAGGAATGGGGCTTGATATAAATACCTTTATTAGCTAAGCTGCCATAGGCAGATGTTAGCTCAAGGGGTGTCATCCCTCTGGTCATACCGCCCAAGGCCATAGAGGCAAGGTTTAAGTCATTTCTAGGGCCTTCCTCAATCAAGGTAGAGATCCCCATTTTCTTTAGATATTCTATTGAAGTGGAAACACCCAATCTTTCAGCCATCTTTACAGCTGGAACATTCATAGACCATTGGAGTGCTTCTCTAAGTGTGGTAAGCCCCCAATATCCCGTATGTTTAGGATCCCATGACTTTTCGTACCAGTTTCTTGGCCATCTATTCCCATTTTTATCATAGTTTGGAATATCATCGATTATTGAAGCTGCTGTCCAGCCCATATCTATGGCTGGAGTATAAATCGATAAGGGTTTAATGGCAGAGCCAGGCTGTCTAGGATGAATAGCTCTGTTATATAACATTTGACCTTCAATATCTCTACCACCGACTAAAGCTTTGATTTCTCCAGTTTTATAATCTATTATTACCATTGAAGACTGGGGCTGCACACTGCCCTTATTACTAATTGAATAATTTTCGCTAGATATTAGAAGGTTACCATCTGAATCCTTTTTAAAGAAATTTGGATCACTCCTTAAGAAAGAGCTGCTTACAATTAAGTTGTTATATTTATCGAGGGATTTATACTCCGTCGGTATCTTAACAGAACCTCCCTTGAAAATAAGCAATTGTTTGTTTTTATTGAGCGTGTAACTATCTTCTACTTTTACTTTAATATCAACTATTTTTTTCTTTTCATATAAAGGGATAAAATCAAGTCGTTTATTTTTTAAAAGTATTAAATCACCATTTTCAGCATACTTATAGTCGCTGTTTGGAATCTTAAGGTAATTATCTTTAGTTATTAAGTTATCTTGATTATATAGTACTAAAGATCCAGTTTTACTTATGATATTTCCAGCTTTATCCTTTCTTATAACTAAACCTGGAAAGTTTTTATCATTTTTGTAGATCTTTTCAAGTTTAGTTTGCATATTAAGATCTAAAGTGCTATAAATTTTTAAACCCTGTGTGTATAGCATGTTATAGGCGTCTTTTTCTGACAAATTATAGTCCTTCATTAATGTATCGATTACTTCCCTCTTTACTAAATCAGTAAAATATGAAGAAATATTTGTATCATTTAGCTTTCCAGGATTGAGCTTAGTTTTAAGATCAACTTTCATTGCTTTTTGGTATTCTTCTTCAGTAATCTTACCACTTACTTTCATGAAATATAAAACATCATGAAATCTGTCTAAAGAATCTTCGTTAAAAATCACAGTATAAATTTCATTACTGTCATCTAAGATATAGTCATTTTCATCCACATCTTCTTTACGTACTGTTTTTATTGGAGAATGGCGTGCAGGGTTTTGAGTTATACCTGCAATTAAAGCGGCCTCAACTAAATCTAAATCCTTTGCATCCTTAGAAAAATATACTTGAGCCGCAGCTTGAACTCCCTTTGCGCCACTACCAAGATAAATTGTATTCATGTAGGCTTCAAAAATCTGTTCTTTTGTAAGATGTTTTTCAAGTTGTATAGTGTAATATGCCTCTTTTATTTTTCGAGTTAGTGTTTTTTCACTTTTGATTTGAGCTAGATAAAGGTTTCTAGCTAACTGTTGAGTAATTGTACTGGTACCTCTAGGCATGGAACGAGTCTTAATACTCTCTAAAACCGCCCCTGCTAGTCTAATAAAATTAAAGCCATGATGCTCAAAAAACTTTCTGTCTTCTGTTGCTATAAATGCATTCTTTAAATCATTGTCTATTTCTTCATATTTTACTATAGTTCTTAAACCAGAACGCTGGACTTTTTCTATAATATTACCGCTTGCATCGAGTATAACAGAGTTTTCATCAAGAAGCGTATTTATTTTTGAGGGATCGATTGGCTTTACATCCTTTAAGGCTGATGCAACTAATCCTCCAACTATTCCCACTCCAACAAAACTGACTACAATAAATAATAATAATAGGATTTTAAATATTAAAAATAATTTTCTTTTTTGCTTTTTATTTTTCTTCTTCTTTGATCTTCGTTTATTTTTTTCAGTCATTTGTATAAACCTCCCTAAATTGTATAAAAGGGCAATAAATAGTTCAAACTATAGAAAATATTATACCACAACATAAAAACAATGTTAATTTAATAATATTAAGGTAAATATATCAGAGATTTCGCTCTTGATAAGTTTATAGGGTGGTAATCCGTTGATTTGTATGATATAGGTGAAAAAATCAATAGCATAAAAGATAAAAGAATAAAATCTCCAATAAAAATTTCTACAATTTCTTTTATAGTTTTATTTGGATTCATGTTTCAAATAAGAAGTTTTAATAGATTAAATCATTGGCTTAAAAAAGGTAAATTAAAAAAGTAATAACCATATAAAATAAAAGCATGGGATGAAGATAATTTTGAGATGTCTGATTTAGAGGTAGAGGTCAGATTCATAAAGTTCATTGAAGAAGTACATAAAGGAGATAAAGTAGAAATTAAAGAATCATGGATTATAACTACAGATAAATTTACTTCAGTAGAGACTTTATAGAAGATAATGCACAGTAGATGGTATATTGAAAACAATGCGTTTCGTTAGTTAAAAACAGAATGGCATCTAGATCACTGCTTTTTCCACAGCCCTACGGGCGTAGAGACAGTATTAATGTTTATGATAATAGCATTTAATCCTAATGCAATTATATTTTTTTCGATGCATTAGAGGTTTTAGAAAGAAGAGAATGTTACACTAACGGTCTTTATACATCCCATTTATTCAAATAAATTTAAATTAATACATTTTTGGGGAAATGAGAAAATTTTACTGGAATTTTGATGCGAAATCTCTACAAATATATGAAGAATATTGAAAAAAAACAAGAGCTGTGGTAAAATATACAAAATCCACAAAGTTTTAAATGCTTTGTAAAATTAAATACTATAGAATAAAAAATGTATAATGTAAAAGCAATGAAGGGGCTTAGTAGTTTCCTATAGTTACAATCACAGAGAGCTTACCGGTTGCTGAAAGGTTTGCAGTATATGGGAAGACGAAATACACTCTCGAGTTTCGAAGCTAAAAACTTCGACGGTATTCGCCCGTTATAGTGAATTAAGGTATTAATATGTTTTTCATGAGATTACTATGTATTAATACGAATTAAGGTGGTACCGCGGGCCTTCTCGTCCTTAAAATGATGAGAAGGCTTTTATTATTAAATATTAAACAAAAGAATAAAGAATCAATAAATGGCAAGGAGGTTTTAAAAATGGCAAATGTATTTGACACATTAATGGAACGTGGATTCATAGAGCAAACAACTCATGAAGATGAGATTCGTGAACTTTTAGGAAAGGAGTCTGTAACATTTTATATTGGTTTCGATCCTACCGCTGACAGTCTCCATGTTGGGCATTTTCTCCAAATAATGGTGATGGCCCATATGCAAAAGGCAGGCCATAGGCCCATTTTTCTAATCGGTGGAGGAACGTCAATGGTAGGGGATCCTTCAGGTAAAACTGATATGAGAAAGATGCTTACTCAGGAACAAATTGAATATAATGGAGAATGTTTTAAAAAACAGGTATCAAATATGCTTGATTTTTCAGAAGGAAAGGCCATTATGATAAACAATGCTGACTGGCTGATGGATCTTAAATACATTCCTTTCCTTAGAGAGGTAGGACAGCACTTTTCAGTAAATAGAATGCTTACGGCAGAGTGTTATAAGAATCGTATGGAAAAAGGACTATCATTCTTAGAATTTAACTACATGATCATGCAATCCTACGATTTTCTAGAGCTCTACAGAAAATATGACTGCAAGCTTCAGATGGGCGGTAATGACCAGTGGTCAAATATAATTAGCGGTGTCGATCTTATCAGAAGAATTGAAGGTGGTTCTGCATACGGGATGACATTTAAAATTCTCACAACTAGCGAAGGAAAGAAAATGGGTAAAACTGAAAAAGGTGCTGTATGGCTTGATGCTGAAAAAACTTCTCCTTATGACTTCTATCAATATTGGAGAAATGTAAATGATACTGATGTTGAGAAATGTCTATCACTGCTTACATTTTTACCTATGGAAGAGGTAAGAAAACTTGGAGCTTTAGAAGGAGCTAAAATAAATAAAGCCAAAGAAGTTCTTGCATTTGAAGTAACCAAATTAGTACATGGAGAAGAGGAAGCTAAAAAGGCAGAAAAAGCAGCAAAGGCATTATTCGGACAAGGTGCATTAAATGATAATATTCCTTTTACAGAAATTCCACGTGATGAGTTCAAAGATGGTATGGATATTTTAACTCTTTTAGAGAAAATCGATATTATATCTTCTAGAAGTGAAGGTAGACGATTAATTAAACAGAATGGAATCTCTATTGATGACGAAAAGGTTAAAGACTTTAATATGGTAATAAGAGAAGAGGACTTTAAGGATGATAAGCTAATGATTAGAAGAGGTAAAAAGGTCTATCATCAGGTGAGACTAGTTTAAATGTAACGATTACCAATGACAAAAACACCCCCCAAGTTTGTTTTAGTATAAGGGGGGTTTTTACGTTTTAGATTTTTATAAGGGGAGCTAACTGTGTTACAGATATATTTACCAAATCCTAAAATGGACTTGAATTCACTAGTGTTCAATAAATGTAAAAATAAACCATTGACAAAATAAAGATTCAGATTTAAAAGATATAATTAGAGGCGTTAGTTTAGGTTCTCTATCAAATTATAATAATCAAAATTAATAAAACATCAAAGAAATATCGTATTGTAAAAATAGTAGATTCTGAAGATAGAGAATTAATATTTTTAACTAACATATTGTCCTTATCTAGTGAAGAGATAGCCTGGTTATATAAAAAGCGTTGGGAAATAGAACTATTCTTTAAATGGATTAAACAAAATCTAAAAATAAAGCGATTTATAGGTCATAGCTTTAATGCGGTCATGATTCAAATAATTACAGCAATTATTACATTTATTATGTTAAAGCTAGTTAAAGAAAGAGCTAATACAGCCTACGGCTTATTAGATATAAAAAGATTTTTAAAATACAGGATTACTTCATTGATTAACAAAGAAATTTTTCACTTGGGAATTATTGTTTAGTGGGTAAAATAGAAGTACTTTTGTTCTATATAAATCCAAAATTATTCCCCTGCGGAGATTCTTTAACCATATTTATTGGTATAATATTCCATATAGTGTTTTTTTATTATCAATAGATTTAGAACATCTTATAGTTTAAAAGTCAATGGAAATATTTCTTAATTAATGAACACTAGTGACAATAATTAAAATATTCTTTCCCTAACGGGTGTTAAAAATATAATCTAGAAACATGAAAAATAGTGATTATTGGATGATTAAATTCAAGAAAAAAATTGGCAACTAACACTTGATTGAAACTGTAATAAATTACCATTCAACACTCAAAAAAGAGTTGTGGTAAGATTGTACTTGTCGCTAACGCGACGAAAAAAATGAAGAAAAAAAGTATTGACAGATATAACTTAACATGATAGAATTAGTTTTGTCGCTTGAGAGAACATTTAGTCACAAAAAAATAAAATAGCACT
>JAALLQ010000153.1_pt1 | contig 22757 bp, 26 predicted proteins | sample 7245921 | NCBI WGS metagenome assembly JAALLQ01 (sample SAMN13049200, study PRJNA578106) | oil field metagenome | isolation source: filtered produced water from oil reservoir B7 | place: USA:offshore Texas | collected 2016 | reverse complement strand
GAAGAGACCGGCCAGGACATTCTGGAAGACAATGTCTACCAGATGGGCAGATGGTGGATCTTTTACTACACAGAGGATGATGTAGTTAAACAGGGACGCATTGACATCTACACTGGTGATGTTATAGAGGATTTTACAGAGAATACAACTTACCAGCAGCAGTACAATCAGAATAGCCGTAATTTCCGTGGCGGCGGATATGGTGGCGGATGCTATGGTGGTGGATACAGATACTAAACTGTATCCCCTTAACATGTTTTTAGAGGAGGAGCGAAGATACTAATATAAAGTGCCTCCATATACTTTTAAAAAATGATTCACAGAGGTAATTGAGATGATGGGCACCGGCACCGGCATGTATGGATTTTCTATTTGGGGACTGCTTTTGAATATACTTGTTATTCTTGTAATTGTCGGGTTGGCATTCTTTCTAATAAACAGATCTGATTTTGTAAGTTCCGGAAACAACGAACGACTGGCCAGACTGGAAAAGGATGTCGAAGATATTAAGAAGATGGTTGAGGATATAAAGGAAAAACTTGATGAGATCTGATCCTTCCGATCCCAATACAGGATATTTCAAAAACAGGTACATGATTCCCGATGACAATGACACTACAGGAAATTATAACGGTTGGAGAAGCCATTTCACACCCTGTAAGACTAAAGCTATTGTATCTACTTTCCGAGCGGGAGAGATACATCTATGAACTTTCCAAGGATCTGAAACTCTCCCGCCAGGTTGTACAGTTGCACTTAAAACGTCTTGAGAAAGCAGGATTTGTAGAAAGTGATCTGAGACTCGAAGAAGATGACAACAGGGCTAAAAAGTTCTTCAAACTGAAGGAATTCGACGTAGCCATCGGAATGGATGACCTGTGCAAGATCTTTGAATGATTTTTTTATCACACTTTTCTATGGCTTTGACCTTATAAGCCTGAACACATCACCCAATGCAAGATTTTTTACTTCAGTAACATGAAGCCCGGCCTTTTTTACATTTTCAACTGTCCTGCGGTTAATATTAACTCCTGTAAGACCTCTTGTAACAGGATTGAAGGTATCCTCGACAAGTGATATCAGCCTGTTCTCACTTCTCATATGCTCAATATTCATCACTTCGCCATCTGGTTTGCATACACGTCGCATCTCTTCCAGTGATCTGACCGGGTCCGGTATCGAGCAAAGCACGAAAGTCGTTATCACATGATCGAAGCTATCGTCCTTAAAAGCCAGATTCTCTGCATCCATAATGAAAAGAGAGATATTGTGCCTGCCTTCGAGTCGTTTCTTTGCATGTGACAGCATTTTCTCACTGATATCTATTGCAATTACCTCACAATCATCAGGATAGTATTGCAGGTTCTTCCCGGTTCCCACGCCGATCTCAAGCACCTTCCCGGACAATCCCGAAAGGAATTCCTGCCTCCATTCTGCGTAGCGCAGATGTTCCGCGGGAATCTCCATCATATCATAGACATAGGAAAAGCGGTTATACTTTGAGATGATCGACATGCATTATTCTATGTGGATGCTGGCTTAAACCAGTCGCGCTTATTTTTTTGTTAAGAGATTCCCTGAAAAATAACTTAAACCATCAGGAAAGTCATTTGTTTAAGGTTTAAGGGAAGATGTTAAAGCATGGCAACAAAACAGGAAGAATTCTGGAAAAGGGATAACTTTGCGGTTATCACCGATGGCACAAAACCGGCACTTAAATGGGCCATTGACGAGCTCCGAAAAAGAGGGAAGAAGATATATGTGGTGGACCTCTCGGAAAAGCCTGAATCTGATTCACTTACCAGTATCTCAGATTTACCCGACAAAGTCGAAAACGTGATCATAGGAATAACTACAACCGAGCCCGCCAGGATTATAGAGGAACTTGCAGCAAAGGGCATAACTGATTTCTGGGTGCACTGGAAGACCGATACATGTGATGTGGAGCACCTGACCTATGATCCCGAACTGGATATAATAACAGGAAGATGTCCCATGATGTATCTCGGGAAATCCATGAGCATACATGGTTTTCACAGGATCATTGCCCGCTCCCTTGGTAAATATTGACAGAAAACGTATCAGAGCATAATTCTAACAGAACTTAAACAGGGTGGATTTCAGCTAACTGAAAAACTATAATACCGAACATGCCTAAACTTAATTGGTGAGTGGATGGTCAATACCCTATCCCATTTAGGCATCGGGCTCCTTATAGCTACAGTGGCGGGACTGAGCGGCAGGCAAAGAAAAATTGTAGCTTTTCTGGCAATAATGCCTGACCTTGACTTTTTTTCTGATGCCCTGATAACATTTATGGGAGGAAGCTTCAGTCACCAGACCTATGTAAATCTGTATTATGTTTTTGGCCACAGGGAATTTTTTCACTCTCCCATGTTCATTCTCAGCATCACAGCGCTATTATGGATCTACAGTAAGAATCGAAGGTTCACTGCTGCAGGGTTTGCCGCAATTTTCAGCCATTTTTATCTGGATTATGCCACTACATGGAAGATGAGACCGCTATTCCCTTTTTCAGATGAGTCCAGCATCATGGGTGCCTTCGATTCATTTGATCCCATTGTAATGATAGCCTCCCTGATACCCATATACTTCCTGATAGCAGAAGAGCTCAAAAAGAGGAAGGTCATCGGAAATGTACCGGGAATCAGTCTTGATTCAAACCACTACAGGCGATTGAGAACCGACCGCATACTTCTCACGATATTGATATTATGGTGTGTCATCACCCCTGCATCGAAGGCTTTACTTGTGAACCATGTTTCTGAAATCGAAGGTTATGATATAAGCTACCAGAATTCCTACCCAACTTACTTTGGAAGTTTTCTTTCTGCTTATCCTTACAACGAAACCCATTACAAGATAATGGAGATAAATTACTGGAACGGAGTGGAGAGAAGCATGTTCACGCCCATTATATCAGAAGATGGTGAGGATGAAAACCTGGAATACATGGTACTGGCAACCAGACTCTATGATTCCGCCCCTTTTCAGGAGATAGATTATACGGTTTACAGCATCAACAATAACGAAGAAACAGTAACTGTCACCCTGCGGGATGCCAGAAATCCCTTTGCCATCTTCTGGACCTATTTCCGGACAGAGTATATTTTCGAGTTCGACAGGAACACTAAAGATTACACTGCCTATGTAGAAAGAGAAACAGTGTACCGGCAGGAGGCTCCAGACAACTGGTTCTGGATACCATTTTATTCAATGTACATGGCTTTCTTCTTTTGACTACATAGTATGAACAAACATGAACATCTTTAAGAAAAATTACACAGACGGTTTATATATGTGTTCATGTAATCTGGATGTTAGAAGCAAACAAGGAGATATATGTTTTGAGGGAAAATATAATCGGCCTGGTTATGGATGTAAAAGTCCATGAGTTCGTCAATAAAGACACATGGCATCTGCATCTGGCACTTCATGTAAATGACACTCTTGTGGGTGTATCATCTGCCAATCTTGGCAGCTCAAGATACGACTATGAGACTGTGGTTGCTGCATTGCAGAGTTTGAAAAATGATTATTATAACGCCATCGGATCCCCGATGAGATACTCAGAGGGGAAACTGGTCTACCTTCCCGCCGATCAGGGTCAGGGAACACGCAGACCGGAGCTTACGGGCATAAAATACGAGAACAATGTCCATGCGAGCGACCCCACGATGGCTTTATCACACTAATATAAATGTTGGCATCCAAGACTCCCCTCAGATAAATGTACACTCCTAAACCAAACAATCATATGTTTGCTTTCATGAATGCCAACATTTATATTTTCTTTCAATTTTTTTGTTGATACTGTTTTCCGCTTATAGGATAAGCTATTTAATATTGCACTCACACTATTATATATAAGAGAGGAGTGGAAATATGTTAGGAGACGACGAGCTTGATGACATTATAATGGCAAAGCCATCCGAGCGTGAGCGCGTTAAAATGGAGCATGAGTTCATGCATAAAGCAGCCTCACATCCCGTCCGCAGACAGCTTATCAAAAAAATAGGTGCTTTCGGATCGACAAAGGATGAGATCCAGCAGGATACTGATATCGACGACAAGTTATTCAAATACCATACTGAATACCTGATGAACGGTGATCTCCTGAACCTTGTGAACGGAAAATATTTCCTGACCGAGAAGGGGCTTGAACTTCTTTCTAACATAAACTGACATTCATAAAAGTGTGGTCATGCCTATGACCGTTAAAAGTATACCAATCGGCTTACTAATAATATCTTTCATCATTTCGGGCTTTATTCTGTTTTCCGGCTGTATAGATGAAAGTGACACTCAGCAGACTTACAATACCTCGGCGGAAGTTACCGAATATGAGGGACGGGAACTGACACCTATCTCCGAGCAGCGCAATAATGCGATCAGAGGAACTCAGCAGATCGATCCTGACACATATAAACTGCGGGTATACGGTATGGTGGACAATCCCATGAACATCAGTTATGACCAGTTGACAGCCTATCCTTCTGATACCAGATTTGTAAGGCTGGACTGTGTGGAAGGCTGGGGTTTTGATGCCATATGGACAGGTGTGACACTGAACACTATCTTTGAAGAGGCACAGGTACAGGAAAACGCCACTAACGTCATATTCTACTGTGAAGACGGTTATTCCACATCACTTGAACTCGACTACCTGGCAGACAATGACATTATGCTGGCATATGAACTCAATAATGTAACCCTGCCACCTGAGAGAGGATTCCCCATACAGGTTGTTGCCGAAGACAAGTACGGATACAAATGGGCTAAATGGGTCACAGGCATAGAAGTAACCGATGAACCATACGAAGGGTACTGGGAAAAGGTAGGTTACAACAATAATGCCGATGTTGGCGGACCTGCTTTCGGATAAGCTCAAAACCTATCGTGGAATTATTCATGTAATGATTCTCTATTATTTTACCTGATCTAACAAAACGTTAATTTATACTGACCGTGAATATCTAGCCGATGGATACGATCATATCGGCTCGTGGAATCAGCAAGAGTTTCGGAAAACATAAGGTACTCAGGAATATAGACCTGGAACTCAAAAAAGGCGTATCTCTGGCGATATTCGGCCCCAACGGTGCGGGAAAGACAACTCTTCTGAAAATACTATCGACCATAATCACTCCCACGCAAGGGGATGTGATCATAAATGGCATCGATATTAAAAAAAATCCATCCGGAGCCAGAGAACTGATAGGCGTGATATCGCATGAAAGCTACCTGTACGATGAACTCACGGCAAGGGAGAATCTGCGGTTCTTCAGTAAGATGTATGGGATGGAAAAGGACCTGCTAGAAGAACGTATCAACGAACTTCTGGAACAGGTTGACCTGCAAAAAAGAGCTGATGATCGGGTAGGTTCTTTTTCCCGCGGAATGAAACAGCGTCTTTCCATTGCAAGAGCACTGGTCCACAGACCTGTGATACTCTTTATGGACGAGCCGTATACCGGACTTGACCAGAGATCAGCAGAGGCTTTTGAGAATGTGCTGAGGATGCTGGATAAGGACAATGTGACAAAAGTAATGGTATCCCATAACATCGAAAGAGCAGTACAGTTATGTGACCGGCTTATGATAATGGACAGCGGAGAGATAGTATACGACAGCACCACAGAGCAAATAGAGAGTATTGATGAGTTCAAAAGGAATTATTCTTCACTGGTCTGCACCGATACTGATGTGGAAGGAATTACAAATCTTTAATAAAAACGGAGTACAGGCATGTTAAGAAGTCTCCATATTGCAGCAAAAGACCTGAAGGCCGAGTTCAGGACAAAACAGATGCTCAACTCCATGGTCATCTTTTCTGTGCTGGTCATAGTTATCTTCAGCATTTCCTTCGGAGACCTGTTGGGTCAGCAGGAGATAGTGGACAGGCTTGCTCCAGGAGTGCTCTGGATTGCTTTTATCTTTGCAGGAACACTCGGACTTGCACGCTCCTTTGCAGCGGAGATGGAAAATGGTTGCCTTGAAGGCCTCAAACTCTGCCCTGTGGACAGGGGTGCGATCTATACGGGTAAGACAATATCAAGCGCCGTTATCATGTTCACAGTGGAGATACTGACGATTCCTGTTTTCATTGTACTTTTCAATTATAGCATTCAGAATATTATTGGTCTGGCAATAATCATAATCCTTGGTACATTGGGATTCATTACAGTGGGAACCCTTCTCTCCGCACTTACTGTTAATACACGCACAAGAGAGATTATGCTTCCCATATTGCTGCTACCGCTTGTGATACCTGTGATAATTCCTGCAGTGATGGCAACAGGAACCATACTCACTGATGGAGGTATCAGTGATATTGGTTCGGAAATCAGGTTGCTTGTAGTGTATGACCTGATCTTCTTTGTTGTAGGACAGCTTGTTTTCGAGTATACTGTAATGGAGTGAAAAATTCAATACATTGAGATTAAAATATAATGTCACTAAAAATGTTGTTCAGGGGAAAAATGAATTCAAACCATGAAATAATCAAAAAGGTCTGCGAAACTCTTACAGAAAAATCTGTTATCGAAGCAAAGGAGATAATTCAAACAGAATATCCTTTTACACCTATAGTCAGGAATAGCAGGCAGTACTCAAATTATCAAAAAACGAATGTGTTTTTAAGAGATGGATTCATTGACCGCTATTCCGGTCAAAAGATGGTATTTCCTCCAGTACTCCGTCTATTATCAAATCTAATGCCAGTTGAATTCCCATTTCATAATAACTGGAAAATGTCTGAATGCCATTTTGCTTACTGGCAACTGCTTCCGACAATTGACCATATAATTCCAGTTTCTCGCGATGGTGAAGACAATGAATCTAATTGGGTATGTACTTCACAGCTCAGGAATAGTATTAAATCAAGCTGGCTATTGGAAGAAGTGGGATGGCAATTGCATGAACCGGGGAACTTGAAAGAATGGGATGGATTGCTTAATTGGTTCATGCTATATGTTGATATACATCCCGAGATTTTGGAAGATAAATACATACATTCCTGGCATAATGCAGTAAAAAGAGCAACTAAGGATTTTGTTCCTATCACACTAAAAACAAAAGCTTAGCTGCCATTCAGGTCAGACATGTACACTACATCATGACATAATCTGTTGATCAGACTTTTATCGTGGCTCACAACCAGAACGCCGACATTCAGATCATCCACGATCCCTAAAATGCTCTCCCATATCTGGGCCTGGGTGATGGCATCTACCATGGTCGTTATCTCATCAGCTATCAGGAACTTTGTTTCTGGTCCCAAAGCCCTTGCAAGGGCAAATCTCTGAAGCTCCCCACCGGAGAGCTCATTGGGCCATCTGTTCAGCCAGTTCCCCTTTATTCCAAAAGCTTCCAGAATATCTTGTGGAACATCGTGACCTTCCTTTAGGATATCCTTCATTTTCCATTTAGGATTCACGGCTTTTTCAGGATGCTGGAAGATCAGCTGAACAGGATTATATCCATTTGATGGAATTTTATTCCCGTCTATGGTTACGTTACCTTTGTAATTCCTCTCATATCCTGCCAGTATCCTGCACAGGGTGGATTTGCCAGATCCGCTATCTCCCACCAGTCCCAGTACCTCTCCGCTGCCCAGGAAAATGTCCACATCCTCCAATATCAAGTTGCTCTCTTTGTATCCGAAACTGATGTTTTTACCTTTAAGATACATTGTTGCACCTCACCATTCCTCCATTGAACGTTTTCAACTGGGGAATACATTTAGAGCAGGCTTCGTTCCTTGTAGAGCACCTTTCATAGAAGAAACATCCATCTAGTACTTCATCCTGCATAGGCTGGTGACCTTTTATTGCCTGGAACTTATTTTGTGGCAGGGCATTCCATAGTGCCTTTGTATATTGATGCCTTAATTTTTCCCCCTCACCTGTGAAATCTTCTGTCCTTGCGATCTCCAGGATTGTTCCGGCATAAAAGATAGCGATCTTATCAGATATCCTCAATGCAGCTTCTATATCATGGGTTATCAGGATAACCGCATATCCTCTGTCAGCCATATCTTTGAAATAACCCAGTGTTTCCTTCAGGTTCTTTTCATCAAGCCCAGGTGTCGGTTCATCTGCTATCACGACCTTTGAAGAACTCATCACAGCAGTAGAAACAAGTACCCTTCTGATCATCCCTCCTGAGAGTTCATGGGGAAACATCCTCTCGACTTCAAGTTTCAGATCATATCTGCGGAAGATCTCTCTCTGGAGCTTCTTCCTGGAATCTGCATCCTTCTTATTAGCATTGCCTGTTACCTGGCTGGAGATTCTCATCAAAGGGTCAAGGTATGTAGTTGACTGTGGAATAAGAACTATTTCTTTGCCTCTAAGTTCTTCCTTTTTCTTCTGTGTCAGGTCATTCCCATTGTATTCCATGGAGCCGCTTAAGTTTGCGTTCGATGGAAGGATACCTAAGATCGCATGTGCCAGAAGACTTTTTCCTGAGCCGCTGGAACCAACAATGGCCAGGATCTCGCCACTGTGTGCTTCCATGCTCAAATTGGATATCACCTTTAGCTCGGTTTGCCTGAGTCCTGAGGCATATTGAATAAAAGAAAGGGAGAGATCCTGGACCTTTAGCAGGGCTTCAGACTCTTCCATTTTCTTATTGGTTATCTGGGATGTATCTGTCATACTTCACCTCTTTTAATTGTTCATGTCTGGTTTCATCGATTTGTCTCATCTATTCATGGGCTCTTTTCGGATCCAGCATCTTTCCAAGATTCTCTCCGATCACATCAAAAGCCAGGATTACGATCAGCAGTGATAATCCGGGGAAGAATGCAAGCCACCAGTACCCGGCTGAGAGATACTTCATTGACTCTGACAGAATAATGCCGATCGCAGGTTCATGTGGTGAAAGCCCGAAACCCAGGAAGGTTACTGAAGCCTCATGCAGTATCGCATGTGGGAACATTACTATTGTACCAAGTACGAACTGAGGGACCAGGTGGGGAAGAATATGTTTTTTGGCGATCCACCACCTGGACTTTCCGAAATTTCGTGATATATGGATGTATTCCTGGGTCTTTATCTGCTTGATCTCTGCTCTCACAACTCGTGTAAGACTTGTCCAGTGCGATAATGCAACCCCTATGATAACTCCGGTCGCTCCTCCGCCAAGTCCTATGGAGATCAGAATTATTAATAGCAGGTGTGGAATAGAAAGGAACAGGTCCACCAGCCAGGATACGACCGAGTCCTCAATTTTACCCATACTTGAAAGCAAGCCCAATACCACGCTCAGCATGGTACTTATTGAGGAAGCTAAAGCTCCGATCACTATACTTAATCCAAGTCCGCTAAGGGTCCTTACAAACATATCCCTTCCCATCCAGTCAGTTCCAAACGGATGTTCCAGGGAAGGAGCAAGGTTCTTTGATTCAAAATCAGTTGACAATGCATTGTCATCTATGAATGTACTGGAAAATACAATTGCAATTAATAACACCGACAGGAAGCTTGTTAGCATGATAGTCTTCTGCCGCAGGTTAAGTCCTCCTAACAAGCCTTTGTTAACGGTTGCAGCAGCACTGCTCATGTTCTCATCTCCTGCTGCTTTATTCTCGGGTCGATGAACTCATAGATAATATCAGCTACCAGGTTCCCTGAATAGACGAAAAGGGTACTGATGATGACAATTGCCAAGAGCAGGGGAACATCGGATCTCAAGCCTGCTGCCACTGCAGCCTGGCCGATGCCGGGATAAGAGAACACCTGCTCGACAAGAACAGCTCCTCCAAACAACTCACTGAATCCCAGAAACTGCAATGTGATGGCAGGAAGTGCCACATTTCTGATACCATGCCTTCTTACCAGATCAAATCCTGTTTCTCCCCTTGCCTTTGCAAACAGGACATAATCGCTTGACATGACCTCTATCAATTTTTCACGGGTGAACATTGCGATCGAAGCAACACCAAGCAGGCTCAGGGTGATGGTCGGAAGAATCAGATGATGGATCCGGTCAAAAAAGGTCACATCATTGCTTGAAACGCCTATTGGCACACTTAAGCCTACAGGGAACCATCCTAAATTCACAGAGAACACAAGTAAGAAAATAAGTGCCAGCCAGAATGTCGGGGCAGCAAGTAGAATATAACAGTAGGTCTTTATCGCTTTATCAATTAATGTTCCATGCTTCATTCCGGCTGCAATTCCTAAAATAAATCCCAGAACCCCTGATAACAACCATGAGGAAGCCATTAGCACCAGAGAGGCTTTGAATCGCTCCTTAACCACATCTGTCACAGGCATCCTGTATATCAGCGAAGTACCAAGATCCCCTTTGATGACATTCTCTGCCCAGTTAAGGAACTTTTCATGTGCAGGAGTATTAACGCCCCAGTATTCTTCCAGCTTTTCCTTTTGTTCTGGCTGTATGCTCATTTCCCCTATATAGGCCCTGACGGGATCAATGGGGGATTGCTCTACGATCCAGAAACTGGCAATGCAAACGACTATTAAAAGGAAGATCAGTTTGAGAATCTTTTTCCCCATAAAGAACCCTAATTTCTTGTGTTTCACTTTCTTTAACCTCCAATCTCCATTCCGACAAATCTGTGTCACGGAAAATTTTGAAATCTTGAAATTTTCGAAAATACAGTGAATTTTTAAAAAAGAGGCTGAACTGAGGATTTTGCCCTCAGTTCTTTAAAGCCTCAGACCTAATTCCCTGTGCGTTTCCATTCCAGGATGTTTCCGAAAATATCAGCACCATGTGGTTGTATTTTAGGAGTTCCTATGTCAAGGTCCTCGTCCATTATGTACAAATAGTCAATCGTTGCCATCCACATCCATGTAGCATCTCCTTTTGGAGCGAATCCGGTTTCACCGTCCCATGCTGCAAGCTGCCAGTTCTCATAAGCAGTATCCTGGTCCGAGCTGGTTATGGCAGTCCTCAGATAAGAATCAACGATCGGATTGCTGTACTTTATTATATTGTTGTAACTTGAGGGGTCATAGCTCTCACTGTAGTACTTCAGGTACAGATCAGTCGGATCAAGTGAACCGTAGCCGAAAACCACAGGAGTTGACAGTGCCAGGGTATCGATCTTATCCCAGCTTGCACCCTCTGGTATTATGTTGATGCCCAGTTCTTTTGCTTCTTCTGAAACAGCAACAGCCAGAGCCTGTCTTTCCTGTGCACTAGCAGCATATAATAGGGTGAATTCAGCCTTTACTCCGTCCTTTTCAACAATGCCGTCTCCGTCGATGTCTTCCCAGCCGGCATCGCTCAGGATCTTCTTAGCTTCTTCAATGTTCCCATCTTCAACAATAGCCTCTTTGTTGCCCCATGGTAACTTGTCCACGCCTGTGAATTCCTCTTCACCCTGTCCGTTCAGTGCACCATCGACAAGTGTCTGCCTGTCGATACCTATGTTCAGTGCCTTTCTTATTGCAATGTCAGATGTGACATCGTTCCCAATTGGGTATCCGTCTGCAGATGTCTCACCTGTGTTGGGCTGTACAGGGAAACTGATCCCACGGGCATCAATTGAATCAAGAGCTACTATCTTCATTCCGTCAACTTGCTGATCTGCATAGGAAGATGGAATTTCAGCTAGATCGATCTGACCGGATTTCGCTGCGGCAAAGGCAGTATCGGCCTCCATGAATACAATGGTGAGTTTCTTGAAGTAAGGCTCATCTCCGTAATAATCCGGATTTGCTTCTAAAATTACCTGCTGTCCTTTATCCCATTGTACGAATTCGTAAGGGCCGGATCCTATTGGGTTCTGGCCATAGTTCTCATCGTACGCATGTTCAGGGACAATCCCTATGACTGCCAGTTTGTTGATAAATGTGGCCTGATTGTCATTCAGTTCGAATTCAACGGTATCATCATCAATAGCGGTTGCTTTTTCCAGCATGGAAAGATCCACACTTCCACCGGCACTTGTTGCGGTGTTGAATGTGAATGCCACATCCTCTGCTGTCAGTGCTACTCCGTCATGGAACTTGACATCGTTCCTTATTGTTACGGTCCATGTGTATCCATCTTCACTGGCCGAGTAATTGCTAGCAAGGTCGTAGATCAGAGCTGCATTACTATCTCTTTTAAAAAGAGTGCTTTGAATTAAAGGTTCATGGTTATAACCCCAGCCGGTAATTGGATTAAAGCCTGATTCCGGCTCTCCGCCATGTGTGCCAACTGCTGCAATTAATTCATCTGTTCCTGTTACTTCAGTACCTGTTGCTTCCGTTGTAGTGTCCGCACAACCGGAAATTGCAACTACTCCTACCAATAGCATTCCTGCCAGTAAGATGCTTAATGATTTTTTCATCATAAATGCTCCTGTATGATCTTCAATTCTTAACTTGCCCTTGCACTATGCCTGCTTTAGATTGGGGACTAAAATTTACTTATCAGGAAAATGCAATATTACAAGTAAATATTTTAATTTGATTTTTTAAGCTTTCTGTGAATAAACTATTACTATATTTAATACTTTTGTTTTTATTTGTAATACTCAGACTTTATCAACATTACTCCGTATGTTTTGTACTATACTCTGATCATGACAAAAAGTGGCAAAAAACAGAATCTCAGAAAATTTTGAAGTCCAATGTATGAAAAGCATTTAAACAAGGAATCTCAATAAGCAGAAGAACGATTATGCTCATCGACAGGAAAAAAGAAAAGATACTCGCCGCTGCTGCCGGAGTGGTGATGCTGCTTGCTGTCTGGATGATATTCTTCTACCTGCCGGAGATGAGAAGCGGTTCCGGTGAAGTTCTTGAAAGCAGTTTCAGGATATTCTATTTCCACCTGCCAATAGCTTTCACATCCTATCTGGCTTTCTTAGTCGTTTTTATTGCAAGCATTTTCCAGCTTAAACAGAGCAGCAGGAAGTGGGATATAGTTGCTCTCTCGGCTGCCGAGGTGGGCATTGTTTTTGCTTCACTTGTGCTTATTACGGGTTCCATCTGGGCAAAAGCCACCTGGGGCTGGTACTGGATATGGGAACCCAGACTGACCACATCCCTCGTACTTCTGCTTGTGTACCTGGCATACCTGATGCTGCGCCAGGCTGTGGAGGAGCCTGAAAAGAGGGCACGACTTGCTGCGGTGTTTGGCATCATCGGTTTTGTCTCGGTACCTTTGAGCTTTTTCTCGGTCAGGCTCTGGCGCTCGGCACATCCGCTCATGTTCGGAGGATCTGCATACGGAAGCACCGGAGGAGGACTGGAGGGAAGCAGCCTGCAGCTCACACTTATTGTAAACCTGATAGCATTTATTCTTCTCTTTGCAGCCCTGCTGGTGTACAAGATCCGCAATGAGGAGATGAAAGAAGACATAGAGGACATCCATAGTTCACAGTAAGGGTGCCGGCTTCAAAAAAAATATAAGCCAGCGGACTCAATATTCCTTCATGTTATTCGAATCGATATCAATGTGTGGAATGGAGGTACCGAATCGTTTTGTACGCTCGGCTACCCATGAATGGATGGCTGAACCCGACGGTACACCGACTGACAGAATTGGGGACATGTATGAGGAGCTCGCTAGGAACGAGACAGGAATCATAATCACAGGCTATGCCTATGTGAATCCCATGGGAAAAAGTGATCACCGCCAGCAGGGCATCTATGATGACAGCTTTGTGGAAGATTACAAAAAGATAGTGTCCAGGGTTCACAAATATGATAGTAAAATAGTCTTGCAGGTAGTCCACGGTGGACGCCAGACACTGATAACCCCGGAGATTCCCTACTCTCTCGCACCATCGGCGGTCACCGAGAAAACACTGGGGATGACACCCGAGGAGATGAGCGAGAAGGAAGTCCAGGAAACGATAGAGGATTTTGCCAATGCCGTCAGAAGGGGAAAGGAAGCAGGATTCGATGCGGTCCAGCTTCACTGTGCACATGGCTTTCTGTTAAGCAACTTCATATCTCCCTACACCAACCGCAGGAAGGACAGGTGGGGAGGAAGCACAGAGAAGCGAACCCAGGTCATAGTTGATATTATCAAGCGTGCACGTGAGATGGTGGGGGATGATTATCCCATAATGGTCAAGTTGAACATGACAGATGGTTTTTCCGGCTCAAAGAAGAATACACTTGATGCTCCCGAGTCCATAGAGATAGCGAAGATACTGGCGGACAACGGCGTATGTGCCATAGAGGTCAGTGGGGGTATCTCCGAAGCAGGTGATGAACTCTTCAGAACCGATATCGACTCGGAAGAGAAGGAAGCTTACTACAAGCAGTACTCAAAGAAGATTAAAGAAGTAGTGGACGTGCCTGTAATCCTTGTGGGAGGTATCAGGTCAAAGAAGGTCATGGAAATGCTGCTTGATGAAGGATATGCAGACATGGTTTCCCTTTCAAGGCCCTTCATAGTCGAACCCGATCTTGTGCTCAAAATAAAGAAAGGGGAGATTGATGTTGTAAAATGTGTCTCCTGCAACCTCTGTTCCGACAGCAGCGGCATAAAATGCAATTATGACTTCGGCGAATAAGGACAGGCTGCTGAAGAAGGTCCGAGCTTGAGAAGGTAGTCTACCAGTTCCCTGTGATCCTGCAGGACAAGGTCTGCCTTTGAAAGCTTTTCAGGATCAAGATAGGTAGGTACTGCTATACAGCAGAGACCTGCCTTTTTGGCAGATTCCACACCCATGGGTGCATTTTCCACTACAAGGCATTCATCCTTTGAAATACCGAGCTTTTCCACCGCCGTAAGGTATGGCTCAGGATGAGGTTTTCCGCGCTCAACATCATCTGCGCTAACAAGGATTTCAAAAATATCGGGAAACTCCCTGGCAATTATATCGTGAACAATCGGCCTGTCGGAGCCTGATACAACACACATGCGAAAATCATTGTTCATTGACAGCAGGCATTCCCGGATTCCGTCGAAAACCTTCAGTTCCACTATCCTGTTGAATTCCCGGATGTATCTATCAACAATATCACGGATATCATAACCAGAGGCATCGCCGGTTTCCTTCTCGATCAGGTAGGTGATTATATCCACTGTACGCTCACCTTCTCTTTCGAAGATATCCTGCTTATCCATCTTCACGCCGATCTGATCGAATATGTTCTGTACGGCTTGTGCATGATATGACATTGAATCCACGAGCACACCGTCCATATCGAATATTATAGCTTTTAGCACATATTTCCCTCACACTACTGCTGATATCGCATCTGTCTACATGGTCATACTATAAATACTAAAGTCCCGTAGAAAGAAAACATGAGACTGGATGCATATCTTGTGGAAATGGGCTACTTCAAGTCCAGGGCAAGGGCAAAGAATGCCATACGTGACGGTAATGTCAGAGTAGGCGGTAACGTGATGAAAAAACCCTCAAAGGATATCAGTGCCGAAGATGAGATAGAAGTGGAAGAAGGACTCGACATGCCAAAGGGCTATTTCAAGCTCAGAAAGATTCAGGAAGCATCCGGACTGATTGGTGAAAACGACAGCGTGCTCGATATTGGTTCCAGTGCGGGAGGCTTTCTTCTTTTCGCATCCGAGATAGCTGCGAGTGTCAGGGGTGTGGAATTCAGCAAGGATTTCAGATCGGAGCTGGGGAAGATAGCCTATGAAAAAAATAACGTATCCGTGATATTTGCAGATGCTTTCAGTTCACCACTTGAGGAGATATCTCCTGAGAAAGTTGATGTGCTGCTTATTGATATGACACTTGAGCCCCTTGATTCTGTCAAGGCACTGGAAAGAATGCTGCCTTTAGTAAAGACCGGTGGAAAGTTCTTACTGGTCATCAAGATTGAGAACCGGAAGAACCGAAAACCTATCCTTGCACGCATAGAGGACTGTGGTGTTAGGATACAGGATGTAATAGAGCCTGAACAAAAGGAGATCTACATAGTAGGCGAGAAGACAGAAGAGTGACTTTCCGGAGGATTTGATGTCATACAATATACTTGGTGATGGAAAACCGGTCCGCCTGTTTGTGGCAGGGTTACACGGGAACGAGTGGAAGGACACAACGGATATCCTGGAGAACATAGAAGCACCAGAAAAGGGGACACTTGTCACCATCCCGCTTGTGAATAAAGGGAACTATATCTCGACACTGGATGCAAACTATTTCACTGAGATCGGGCAGGTTATAATCGATGCTGTTGAGGAACTCCAGCCCGATGTTTACATAGAACTGCATTCCTATTCTGCCGAAAATCTGGAAAAACTCACAGAACCCGACAGGCTCCAGCGTGTGGGTGTGCCTGCCTTCAGCCGCCTGGACCATGATGTACTGCTTGGATCTGTGGCACCCTCAATTCGCAGGAACTATTTCCCGCAGGAAGCACTCTGCCTGACATTCGAGATACAGAAAGAGAACGCCCTTTCAAAACAGTATGCAGCCAGAATAATAAACAGGATGAAGGAGTTCACATCAAGGGACGAGTTCATTGAGTGTATGCTCAGGAGATATCCGAAACAGGCAAGAAAAGCCATAGAAGATTACAGGAATTTTTACGGCCTGTCTGCTGATGAGCTGAAATATTATGAAGAGATCAGGAAATAGAATTTAGAAAAGTTTGGAGGAAAAGAAAAGAGCTTCATGGCAGAACTTCAGATCACACCATGATAGCTGAACAGGGAATAGTATGCAAGCATTGCAAGTGCAAGTGTGGTCAGCATCGTGGCAAAGTTTGTGATATCTGTTTTGTTGTAGTAGTGTTCTGTCATGATTTATCATGATACACTAGCAATTAAAACTATTTAATACTTTTGCTTATTTATCATGATTAATCATTCACAGACAGAAGTTTTACAAAAATTGAATTTAACGCCAGCATAAAAGCTACGCTTCAATATTCTGGAAACAAGCACAAAAAAAAGAAAAGTAGGTGATTAAGAGCTTTTCGGGCTCTTACATCATACCTGTCATATCGTAGTTGTGGATGTTATGTTCTGGTTTTACATCCATCATTTCCTGTTCCCTGGCACGGAGCATATCGTCCACACGCAGGATCATGATAGCAACTTCAGCTGCTGACTTGATGGCCTGGGTCTTAACCCTCAGAGGGTCAACTATTCCCATATCGATCATGTTCGCAACATCCCCGTTACTTATGTCAAGACCGCCATATTTCACATCGCCGTGGTTGGCACGCAGATGCAGGAGTGTGTCGATTGCATCAAAACCGCAATTCTCTGCTATAGCCCTTGGGACCTCTTCCACTGCAGATGCGAATGCATCGATGGCCATCTGTTCACGTCCTCCGATGCTTGAAGCATATGCACGCAGCTTCTGTGCGACCTCGATCTCTGAGGCTCCGCCACCGGCTACGATAGTGCTGTCCTCGAACACGGATTTTACAACATGCAGGGCGTCATCGAATACACGTTCAACATTATCTGTAACGTGTTCTGAACCTCCCTTGATGAGGATCGTCATGGTCCTTGACTCCTTGAAGCCCTTGATATAGGTCTTCTCCTCATGTAGATCTTCCTGTTCCACAAGTTCTGCAAATCCAAGATCATCTGATGTGATGTCCTGTACATTTCTTACAAGTGAAGCACCGGTGGAGTAGGAAAGTGCCTCCATGTCCTCGTCATTGACACGCCTTGTGGCATATACCCCTGCTTCCTTGAAGAAGTGCAGTGCATAGTCATCAAGGTTCTTGGAACAGAATACCACATTGGCACCTGTGTCGATAATCTTCTGGACTATCCTTCTGAAATTGGCTTTTTCCTGTTCCTTGAACTCAAAGAGCTGTTCAGCCCTGTCCACATGCAGCTTTGACTTGGTAGTTGTCTTGCCGAATGTGAGTTCTGTATCAATAAGTGCTATCTTTGCATTCTCTATCCTGTGAGGCATCTCCATGTGAAGGGCCTCTTTTCTGATAGCAATGCCGTTTATAAGCTCTGTATCATCGATACTGCCACCGATCTCCTTTGCGATCACGATGTCATCGTCCACATTGACCTCACCATCGTTCTCGATTGCAAATACGGCATCCACACAGATCTTTGCAAGGTGTGCGCTTGCCATCTCGGATGCTTTTCCGGTGATAGAGGTAAGTGCTATTTTCTCAAGTATTTCCCTGTCATCTTTCTTGACATCCATGGAATAGTCCTTCAGTACCTGAAGGGCTTTCTCAGTTGCCATACTGTATCCCTTGACGATGATAGTAGGATGGACACCCTGAGTGATCATATCCTGTGCTTTTTCAAGCAGTGCACCGGCCATGACCACAGCACTGGTTGTACCGTCACCGGCTGACTTCTCCTGTGTCTTTGCAACTTCCACAACCATCTTTGCTGTGGGATGTTCTATATCCATTTCATCAAGAATAGTCGCACCATCGTTTGTGAGAGTGATATCCCCCATGATGTTCACGAGCATCTTGTCCATTCCTTTCGGACCAAGAGTAGATCTTACTATCTTTGCAACAGCCTGTGCTGATGCGATATTTACTGATAATGCATCTTTTCCGCTAGTGCGCTCTTTACTTGGATCAACAATTATTACGGGCTGACCGCCACTTTGTCCTGCCATGCTTCCAGACCTCCGATAAACCATATTAAATTCATGTCTAATTAAGTATGAGTGAAACTAACTGTGTGTGGTTCTATAAAAAGGTAACGAGTTGCTGAAGCAATTGCCTGAATTCAAAACCTTTAACATATAAAGGGCCGTTTTCCGACTATGCTCACTTTCATAGGACTGGGTCTTTTTGATGAAAAAGATATCTCTGTAAAGGGACTTGAGGCGATAAGAAAAGCAGATATGGTCTTTGCGGAGTTCTACACCTCGGTGCCCATGGGTACCACTGTTGAAAGGCTTGAAGAATTATACGGCAAAGAGGTCCATGTACTCTTAAGAGAGGACGTGGAACAGAATCCAGACTGGATAGAACACGCAAAGGAGAAAGATGTGGTTTTTCTTACCGGAGGGGACACCATGGTCTCGACTACCCATGTGGACCTTCGCCTGAGGGCACAGGATGTGGGTATTGAAACAAAGCTCATCCACGGAGCATCCATTGCATCGGCAATCTGCGGGCTGTCCGGTCTACAGAACTATCGTTTCGGTAAAGCCTCCACAATACCACACCCATATACAAGCAGCCGGGGAAGAACAATCATATCGGAAACCCCCTATGACACAATCAAAGCAAACAAAGAAAGGGATATGCACACCCTTATCTTCCTTGACATTGACAGAGAAAAGGGATACATGACAGTAAATCAGGCAATGGAGCTTCTGCTTGAAGTGGAAGAGCGAAGGGGAGAAGGAGTAATGGAAAATGCCATCGCTGTGGGCATTGCACGGGCAGGATCACCTGAACCGGTTGTAAAAGCAGATTATATACACAAATTAAAGGATCATGATTTCGGAGGACCGCTGCATATTGTCGTAATCCCCGCAGACCTGCACTTTATCGAGGCCGAGGCGCTCGTAAAACTTGCAGGTGCTCCAACTGGGATCATGTCAACTGTTGAAGATTGAAAATTATAATACCGGGGGAAATATAATAATACAACCCGTACATATTAGCAGCAACCAAGAATTTGAGGGATGAAAAATGGTTCGAGGTTCAGTAGGAGTTATCTTTGGAGAGACAGGTACCCTGGATTTTAAGATGCTTGTGTCGGACAGCACCGCCGTTCACAGGGGTGCATATGTCAAGGCATGGCATGAAACCGATGGATGGGTACTTGCTCAGGTAATGAATATCACAAGATCGAGTGATTCTTTTACAATAGAAGAGGCAAAAGCAGGTCAGCGAAAGGACAAAAGTGACGACCGCATAGTAGCGGAAGTAATCGTAATAGGTACCCGTGACAGTGATGGTATGCTCAGATCACCTGTCATTCCATTCAGCCCGGGTGATCTGATATATGTTGCAGACGAGGGACTTATCCGTTCAGTACTGGGGCTTGTGGGAAAAGATATGAACATAGGCATGCTTGAAGGTACGGGAATAAAGGTCCAGTTAAGTGTTAACAGCCTTGTGCAGAAGCACTGCAGCATCCTTGCCAAGACAGGTAGTGGAAAATCCTATACAGCCGCCGTGATCCTTGAAGAACTCATCGACAGGGACATACCGCTTCTTATCATCGACCCGCACAGTGAATACGCTTCACTCAAAACGGAAGCTACAGATGATCAGGAAGTATTCAAAAAGTATGGGGTCACACCAAAATCATATGCGGACAGGGTAAAGGTCTACACACCCGCAAACAGGGCAATAAACCCGGATGCAGACGAGGTATTCCGTCTGAACGGGATGAACCTTACAGTAAAGGATCTGACATCTATATTCCCTGACAACTTTTCGACTACCCATACGGGAATACTCTATGAGGCCATACAGAGCCTGCGGGCTGAAATGGAGACCTATACCATCGATGACATCATATTTGCCGTGAGCAACGACAAGAGCAAGGCAAAATGGACTGTCATCAGTATGCTTGAAACAATCAAGGAAACAGACATCCTGTCACCCAACCCCACACCCATAGAGGCTCTTGTGCAGAAGGGCAAGGTTGCTATACTTGATTTTAAGGGCGTGCCACCTGACATACAGAGTATGATCGTGGCACAGTTGTGTTCAAACCTTTTCGAGGCAAGAAAGCTGGACAAGGTCCCGCCCGGCATGCTTGTGGTTGAGGAAGCCCATAACTATGCGCCTGAGAAGGGATTCAGCAAAACGGTCAGTACGGACATCCTGAGAACAATAGCATCAGAAGGAAGGAAATTTGGTCTTGGAATGATGGTCATATCCCAGCGTCCTGCGAGGATAGACAAGAACGTGCTTTCCCAGTGTGGTACGCAGATCATCATGAAGGTAACAAACCCCAATGACCTTAAAGCCATAAGCAAGGGACTGGAAGGGGTAAATTCCTATGTGGAAGACGAGCTTATGAGACTTCCACCCGGTGTTGCCATGCTTGTGAGCACGGAAATTGAGAGACCTGTGCTTGTGGACATACGCATCCGCAGATCGAAGCATGGCGGTGAATCGGTCAATGTGCTCAAGGCAGCACAGACCATGACCCCGCCACCTCCACCACCATCTGCTACGAAGATCCCGACTGTGGAGGAGAGCAAAGCTCAGATTCCTGAAACACCTGCAGCTCAGCCACCTGTTGTAGAGACTGCAGATGTTGAAGAAGAACCTGTTAAGAAGACACCACCTCCGAAGAGAAAGCCGTCCCGTCCTCCTAAAAATGAAGGTGGAAAGCTGTTCACCAAGATATTTGGTGGCGGAAAATAATATGAATGGATGTTGTCATGGCTGCGGATCTGAATGAAAAGGTCAAAAGATATGAAAGACTGCTAAGGGAAGCGCTGGAGAAAGCTGAAGTTGCTCCCATCAAGCAGTCACATATGTACAGGATAGCCGGGGATTATCGCACCATGGCAACTTCATACTACAATGACGGCCTGCATTTCATGGAGACCGACGATCCTGTTAACGCACTTGTGTGTTTCAGTTACGGTCATGCATGGCTGGACGCAGGTGCACGTCTTGGCCTTTTCGATGTTGATGATGATGTATTATTTACCATTTAAGTGGTAAGTTGAATTGAAGAATGAACTTGCGATAAATAAGCATAGTTTATATACACTTTTTTACACAGAGTGATGGATATTCTTTGACCATTTGATATATTAGACATTAAGTAATAGCATTATTCCTTAGATGTATTCCCGGATATTTAGTTGATACAATTATATGATGGTAATAAATGACACAACTCGATGTAAATTCGGAAATTGCAAAAGTTATCAATGACAGCCCTGTAACAATTTTCATATGGAAGCCCGAAAACGGGTGGCCAGTGGAATTTGTCTCAGAAAACGTCAGACAATTTGGATACTCATCCGATGATTTTCTTTCTGGCAAATTAAAATATGAAGATATTATCCATCCTGATGACATTGAAAGAGTACATAGAGAGGTTACCGAATACTCTGAAGCAAATGTTGATAATTTCACCCAGGAATACAGAATACTGACAGCATCGGGTGAGATTCGGTGCATTGATGACAGAACAATTATCAGAAGGTATGATGATGGTAATATCCAGTACTATGAAGGTATTATTCTGGATATAAGCCAGAGAAAACTCTCTGAAACAATAATTGATTGCCGTAACCAGGTTCTTGAAGCTCTGGCTTCGGGTGAAACTCTGAATGAGATTCTTACACGTCTGGTGAAATCCACTAAAAAAATTATACCGGAAGCTATCAGTTTTGTCATGCTACTGGACGAGGAAAAGAAACATCTTGTTCATGCTATTTCTCCCGATCTTCCGGATTTCTACAAAAAAGCCATTGAAGGACTACCCATAGGTGAAGGCATAGGTTCCTGCTCAACTGCTGTTTACACCGGTAAAAGGGTTATTGTAGAGGATATAATGGAGCATCCTTACTGGGAAGACCTCAAGGATATTGCAGCCCGTGCAGGCTTTAGGGCCAGTTGTTGCGAACCCCTGATAAGTTCGAACAATGAAGTCTTTGGGACATTCGGGATGTACTTCCGCGAGCCACACACGCCTACAAAGGAAGAGATCGATATCCTCAAAGCAAACGCCAATCTTGCAGCTATCGCGATAAACAACAAGATGGTATTGGATAACGCTCTTGAATCTGAACGGAAACTCAAGATCATTCTCAACAATGTAAACGATCAGATATACATTAGCGAACTCAACGGGAAAACTATCGCTGTGAACCAGGCTGTAGTCGATACACTGGGTTATAGCAG
>JAALLQ010000151.1_pt1 | contig 22964 bp, 26 predicted proteins | sample 7245921 | NCBI WGS metagenome assembly JAALLQ01 (sample SAMN13049200, study PRJNA578106) | oil field metagenome | isolation source: filtered produced water from oil reservoir B7 | place: USA:offshore Texas | collected 2016 | reverse complement strand
TTTTGGATCAAAGAGACACAAGAAAGTTTTTGATGAATTACTTAATCTATGGATGACCAAAGGTGATCTGGAAGAGGTATTAGGTACTGATGTGACATCAAGTATCAGTATACTCAAGAAAAGCGGACTCATCGAAAGTCAATGGCATATGCCGGAACCGGGAAAAACGCCTGAGAAGGAATATCGTACATCATATTCAAAAGTACAGACAAATTTTCAGTGTTCTTTTGAGGATATGAGTGACATTATAATGCTGACCTTCATGCCATATGAGGAAGTACAGGACATCATTGAAGAACTTGAAAATCTTGTAGAGCAGGGAAATAATTCGATGAGCAGCCTTACCAGGGCCTTGAACAAGAGTCCTTTGTATATTCGTGCTGTTGCCAGACGTTCCGATAAACTGTCCGTGATGGGACAGAGGCTAAAAATGATGGATGAGGAATAAGAATGATAGAACTCCTTCATAGCAAAAGTGGCATAACCAAATTCCAGATACTGATCGAGGTGGCTGCCCATCAGCCAAACGTCAGGCAAAAGGAGATAGCTGAAAAAATAGGCGTCACTCCCCAGGCGGTTTCCGAGTATATCAAAGAACTCGTCGCCGAGGGACACATCTACTCAGAAGGAAGGGTGCGCTACCGTATCACTAAACAGGGAGTAGAATGGGTACTTGAGAACGCAAATGATATGAAACGTTATGCCCGCTATGTAATGAGTGATATCATAAGTCATGTATCAACCTGGACTGCAATAGCGGAAGAGGACCTTGAAAAAGACACTAAGGTCTATCTTAAGATGAGGGAAGGACTCCTGTACGTAGGTACTGAAGAGGTTACAAGCGCATCCGGCACTACTATATCCGATGCTACGAAAGGAGAGGATGTGGGAGTTACCGACCTTATGGGCCTTATAGACCTTGAGAACGCCAGCATAACCATATGCAGGGTGCCAAGGGTGGAGCGCGGCGGTTCAAAGAATGTTGATCTTGAACGCCTGAGATCCCTTGCAAGATCTAAAGCCTATATTGCTATTGTGGGCGTGGAATCCTTAGTCGCCCTGAAAAAGATAGACATGGAGCCGGATGTTATGTTCGGTGCCAAGGAATCAGTGATCGAAGCTGCATATCATGGTCTCTCATCACTTGTGCTGGCAATAGACGAGGAAGTCCCCACGATCCTTAGCAGGCTCGAAGCAGAGAATCTGGAATACGAGCTTGTTGACCTGAGTATTCAATAGATCAAACAGAAGGGATTTCAAATCACCGTCAAATGCATCATAATTTCTGACACACATCTTGAAAAGGAAGAAATACCACCGTATCTTTCAGAACTCATTGAGGATTACGATCTGATAATACATGCCGGAGACTTTAGTTCACCGCAATTTTACAGGGCACTTAATTCTACCGGAAAGTTGAAAGCAGTGCACGGAAACTCTGATCATGCGGAACTGAAAGAGCTGCTCCCCGAGGAGCTGGTTTTTGAGGTAGAGGGCGTTAAAATCGGAGTGGTGCATCAGGGCGGACTGTCTGTTGTCGATACCACATCGATAAGATACAAAGCACTTGAAATGGGAGTTAATGTACTTATTTTCGGGCATCTGCACAGGCCGATCATAGAAAAAAGCGATGTGCTTCTGATCTGCCCAGGCTCGCCTAACAAACCCAGAATGTCAGATCCAAGCGCAGTAGAGCTGGTCGTGGATAATGCTTCCGTGAGCACGAAGTTGATTGAGATCACAGGACAATCGTGCAGTTACGTTGATTTCTCCAGGAAGCTCGGGGAAAAATAAAATCGTCCTTCACTTTTTTATTATTTCAGTCCTTATTGTTCACAGTCTCTGTTTTAAACATTACACCTGTGCCTTTCAAAGTCATATGGACTTTATCACTAAAGCGCAGAATTTCATCCAGGTCCACATTATCGCTCCATTCATATACATAGTCATATGCACCCTGCATTGTTTTAAATCCAAGAGACATAAGACTCCTGTTTACCTCTGAAGGCGTCGTACCTTCACTACTGTACCAGAGCAGAAGATAGGTCTTCATTGAATCACCCTCAAACAATAGATGATGCAGAGGCTTATGATTCTTTTGGTTATATTTTTTAATATATGAATAAAAAAAGCAAGTATCGGAAAAGTAGGTGCATAGAGATGCACCGGAAAAATGTTTATTTTCAGAGTGTCTCTTTCAGTGACCTGAGAGCCTGTGAGACCATTGAATAATACTGCTTCAGATCAGGGTCATAATGTTCCTTCGCCTTTACAGAATCCGGAGAGCCGTTCTCCAGTTCCTTCAGACGTGCAAGCGTCTTCTTTGCAGTATCAACCACCCACAGATCCCTTGTCTGTCCGTCAACCACATGAATGGATTCCGGACGTACCGACGTAAGTACATCTCCTTCTCCGGTTGTGTAGGTACTTGGTTTACCGACTATTGCAACAAAGGCAGGAGTATCACATTCCGAAAGGATCTGTGCAGCCTCCGGCTGATACTGTCCGGCATATATCATGAAAGAACCCGTAGGATCTATCACTCTGCCACGCCAGTATTCGGAATCACTTCCTATATCCTCTTTCTCCACAAGGGTACCGACTATGAACAAACGGTTCACCCTGGCACCGGTAGGTATAAGCAGATACTGTGGTGCATACTGGTCATCTCCATCCTTATAGGTCAGGTTTGATTCCCTGAACTCCTGGGCAAAGACCCTGCGTGCAACTTCCCTAGTATAACCTGCCATTTATACCGCCTCCGCAGCAGTGATGAGTTCATCCAGTTCCGCCTGATCCAGAGCAAGCTTTTGATCAATGGAATCAACCAGCAGGTACCTTTCAATTCTTGAACCGCTGATCGTATAATATTTACCGACCAGGGCCTTTTTCATCTGTTCAAGCACGACTCCCTGGTCAAGGGCATCCGCAGCCATTGCTATGGCGCTTTCCAGGGTCATATCTGTAATATCTTCTGAAATATCTCTTTTGATAATTGCATCCTGGGTCGTGGTACCGTCATCCATTACGGCCTTAATCCTCAAATCATAGATGCCGTCGACCTTTCCGTGTTCCATACAGGCACCCTTTGTCAGGGCCCTGTTGCACTCAGGACATCTCTTAATAAGGCCGGAGCCTGATTGTATATCCACCATGGCACCTGTGAATGTTGCGGTGGAGCTTCCTACTTCCAGATCCTCATCAATGCTTTCAATAGAACTTGTCTTGTTGAGATTGATCTGGAATTTGCCGTTCCATTCATTCACAACAATATTCTTGAAAAGATAGCTCTTGCCTTCCTCAACATCAGGGAGTTCGGCTCGTTCCCATTTTGTAAACTTGATAGTGCCGGTCTCATCACCTACAAGACCCACCTGTGATATGGATTCATGGGTATTCTCCCAGAGCTGTACCACTTTTGCCTTCACATTGGCCCATTTACCATCGGAATTCAGGTCTGAGACCATTTTCTGGGGTGATTCTGACTGACCTGTATAAAAATCATTTCTGGGTATATTGTGTTCTTTCAAAAAATAGTTCACAACACTTCTTCTTGCTTCCTCTTTGGGGACCTTAAACTTATTGATCATCTTGTCAAGTCTTTCTTCAATGTCTTCCAGAGGAATCTCTACCCCTAATTCCAGAAACTTTGAGTTAATCTCTTGTGCAATGTCTTTCATTTTCAAACCTCGGCCTCTTGTTTGTTCGTCTTTTTGGAGAGGCAGATATAGTGTATGCAGTACTGCTATAAATACAAATAGTAAGCGTGGTGAAAGTATTCAGGCAAATCCCCGATTTTTGTGAATACCTCACCTGATCCATTTACCGATGAAGGATATCGGCGACTTCCTTTGCAGAGTCACCTTCACCGATAATGGTCACAAGATCATCATACTCCAGTACGAAATTACCATTTGCGATATAGGATTTCTCATCCCTGCGTATCATAAGCAAAAGGCTGTTCTCAGGAAGGGAGAGTTCCTTGATGGCCTTGCCGACGATCTTCGGATTTGTAACCCTGGCCTCCAGTATCTCACCTTCTTCACCCACTTCGCAAAGGGAGAACATGGAGCTTCTGCCTACCATATTATCCAGCACCAGGGCGGTGGTCATCTGAGGACTCATGGAGCGGATCCCAAGGTCCCAGAAAGCGTGGAGATTCTCCATACTGTTGACCCTGGCAACTATCTGTTCTTCCTTCAGGCCGAACTTACTCTTGGCGATCTGTGAGACCAGCAGGTTGGTATTATCCTGATCTGTGGTTGCCACCACATATTTGGCTTTTTCAATACCCGCTGCCTTTAGCACATTGATGTCTTCTGCATCCCCGTGTACAGCCCTTATACCCTGTTTGAGCAAACGGCTGCATTTCTCCTCGGAGTTATCGACTACAAGGACGTTCTCTCCCCTCTTTTCAAATCTCTCGGCCAGAATCTTTCCGACCTCTCCTCCACCTATTATCAGAATTTCCATTGGTATGACTCCTAGTAAATTGGCCACACTTTTGGCCATTGTGCCTGTCAAGATTACTGTGATTATTACTGTCAAAAAGACCAGGCCTACCAGCGTGTCGCCGCCTGCAATATCAAGAGCATCCAGCCTCAGTGCAAAATAAGTTGCAATGGAAGCGGGAACAACTCCCCTTGGACCTATAAAAGAAATGAAAGCTTTTTCTTTTACCTTCAGGCGCGAACTGATGGTCGAGATGAAGACCGCTGCCGGCCTGACCAGAACCATAAGCAGCAGTACAACCAGTATTCCGTTCCAGCCCAGGTTGAGAATGTTCTGGAAACGCAACATGGCAGCAAGAAGAATGAATATCAGTGAAAGCATTACAAGTACAAGATCCGACTTAAACTCCTTGAGTGCCTCTTTATGCGGTATCTTTGAAGTACCAATCATAATTCCAAATACTGCCACAGCCAGGATTCCTGATTCATTACCCAGAAGTTCAGATGTAACATACGCTGCAAGAACCAGAGTAAGGGTAACCAACCTTGCAGTCTGGTCGGTTACCACCGAACCACTGGAAAGAGCACGCTTGAGTAGCTCACCACTGAGACTACCTATGACCAGACCGATCAGTAGCCTCTGCAGTATGAAAGCAACTGCTTCAAAACCTGAAAGCTGGGATACTATCCATTCGAACATGAACGCAGCAATAATAACACTTGCAGCGTCATTGAGCACACCTTCTATTTCCAGTATTTTGCTGATCTTGTGGCTGACGTGTATATTCCTTACAAGCGGAGTTATTACCGTCGGTCCGGTAGCTGCCACAAGTCCTCCGAAAAGAGCTGCGAGTTCTATTGGCAGGTCAAGAAGTAGATAGGTTACGGCAGTGGCTCCTATGAAAGTAATCAGTACGCCGATTGTCGTGAGCTTCAGAGCTGTTTTCTGAATGGTCCTGATGCTCTTGAGATCAATATGAAGACCACCGTCAAAAACGATGATAGCAACTGAGAACGAACCAATGGCGGTCAGTCCGTCACCAAAAAGCATCGGATTAATGATGCCAAGTACTTCAGGTCCTGCAATTATACCTTCAAACAAAAGAAAAAGTATGATAGGAACCTTGAATTTTCTGCTGAGAAACTGGGCGATAAGGCTCATGGAGAGCACGAAGACCGCCAGACCTAAAAAGTATATAGAGTTCACAAGAAATCCCCGTTATGAATATAATATAAATCTCACTTAATTTAACTAAACTGATCATGATATATGATCCATCTGTAAAATATCATCTTATTTCTTATCCCCGCAACAATGGTCATAAGCATTGCCTTTTATCAGTAACATTATTCAGGACTATATCTTTTTCGTCTATACAATGCAATATATTATATTAAACATTACCATTGTTTCCCGGACAGTATTGCCAGCAGGGTCACTACTTTCACATTATCCTGGCTTCACACACAATGTTTAAAATAGAAAAACATGATTAATGATACTTACGAAATAAAAAGCAGATTACATAATAAACATTTTCAGGTTTAAGTGATACAAATGGTTTCAATTAGGGAAGAAGATATAAAGATACCTTTAGACGTTCCGCTCGCTGCTCGTGAAACATATGTCCGCAACTATATGGAGATCACAAAGGAAACAGGCAGAATGATGCTGTTTGCTGGTGACCAGAAAGTAGAGCACCTTAACGATGACTTTTTCGGAGAAGATATCCCGGAAGATGACAATGATCCGGAACACCTCTTCAGGATCGCATCAAAGGGGAAAATAGGGGTTTTTGCCACCCAGCTAGGCCTTATTGCAAGATACGGAATGGATTATGCTGATGTGCCATACCTTGTGAAGATAAACTCAAAAACAAATCTCGTGAAGACAAAGCAGATGGATCCGTTCAGCAACCAGCTATATGACATTGAGCAGATCGTGGAATTCCGTGAGAACAGCGGACTCAAGATCCTTGGGATCGGATATACCATCTATCTTGGAAGTGAGTTCGAGGCTGATATGCTCAACCAGGCAGCCCAGTTGATATACAACGCACACAAGCATGGACTCATAACAGTGCTCTGGATATACCCGAGAGGAGCTGCGGTTGCCGACGAGAAGGACCCGCACCTGATAGCAGGAGCTACTGGTGTCGGTGCAACCCTCAATGCTGACTTCGTTAAGGTGAACTACCCGAAAAAGGAAGGTGAAAAATCCGAAGAGGTGTTCAAGGAAGCAGTTCTGGCTGCCGGAAGGACAAAGGTTGTATGTGCAGGCGGATCCAGTGATGACAGTGCAAAGTTCCTGGAAAAACTGCATAAACAGATACACATAAGCGGTGCTCAGGGTAATGCAACCGGAAGGAATGTTCATCAGAAATCCCTTGACGAAGCTGTCAGAATGTGTGATGCGATCTATGCTATCACAATAGATGATGCATCGGTGGATGAAGCCCTGAAAATATACGATAATAAGTAATTCACAGGGATAAATTCTATACTTTCCTTCTTTTTACAGGTTCAAATACGGTTTCTCTACTTGAAACCGTCTTTTATTTTTAAATCGTGCCTTATATCCATGAAAGCTATTCTTTTTTGAATAGTCACCCGGTAGATATTATTGAAATATAATTGATGAGATTCTGTCAAAATAAAACTATTATGAAATATTTATATATTAATAGTCGGAATATTTTTTCTGGCCAGACTGGAAAATAAATACCAGTCAGAAAAGAAAGCAGATTCATGTAGGCAAAATGAAAGGAAAAACGCTAAGCTTCAAAAAACAAACACTACAGGAAAAAACATCAAGAGATGTAATCCTGGTTGTTATCATTGCGGTTTTCCTGTTCATTGTAAGTAATCTGGCAGGCATATCAAGAATTTTAATAGAAGAGCCGGACCTCTTTGTCAGATTCAGAATCGGAGAACTGTCAATAATACTCATGTTCCTGCTTATTATTTCACTCATTTTTTCCCGCAGGCGTTACCTGGAACTCAGAGACAGTTATGATAATTTTGATTCTGTTGAGAGAATGAAGGACGAATTCATATCGAACTTAAGGCATGAGCTGAAAACTCCCCTTATACCGATAAAAGGCTACTCCGAACTGATGCATGAAGAGGATCTCGGATGCATAAATGAGAAACAGAAAGATGCCCTGTGTAAAATCCTAGACAGTTGTGAAAGGCTACTTCACAGAATAGATTCACTGATCTTTATGAGCATAGCAAGTTCCGGGGATATCGAGTATTCCTTCAGTCATTTAAGGCTGGAGGATGTAATAGACGGTGCGATATCCAGCCTGAACCCTGAGATCAGCAGAAAGCAGCAACTTATCGAGAAGGATATTGAAAAGGAGCTACCCTTTATCTACGGAGACAGGGCTTACCTGAAAGAGGTATTTGTTCAGATACTGGACAATGCCATCAAATTCTCACCCGAGCAAAGTTCAATTCAAATCTGTGCATATGAAGGATATAAAAGCCTGCATGTCAAGATCACAGATAAGGGCAGCGGGATACCTGAAGAAGAGATTGAAAACGTTTTTGAAAGATTTTACCAGACAGATGGTTCGATCACCCGTAAGTATAACGGAAACGGCCTGGGGCTATATGTTGCCAGGTCAATAGTAAAAGCCCACCATGGCAACATCTGGATAGAAAGTGAAGAAGGAAAAGGCACAACTGTTCACGTAAAACTTCCGGAAACAGATATGAATTTCCAAAAAACGACCGGGATTTACCCGGTACGCTAAAGAGAGTTGTTTTAATTACAGGAGCAGTCAAAATCAAAGCCAACCAGGAAACTACCTGTACCGTGTATGTTCTCAAGTCCCAGTCTTTCCTTGATATATTCATCACTTGGCGGAGAGGGGGAGGCAAGTGTTGCATTGCAGACCTGTGGAACTTCATCTACCTCTGAACAGGGTTTTGGAGGGAGAACTACAATAAGAGGATTCTTTTTAGCATCCATGCGTTTGAGTACACCTACATCATAGATGACAATATTACCTATGACCAGATTGGTTTTACAGCATTTGTATTCCTCAAGTTTTTTCTCATCAGCTATATCCTCGCCAACTACACAACCCTCGTGCATGAGGATGACATTCGGACCTTCAGGCCACTCAAAATCCATATTCGTTGTGAAGGCAAAGATGACATCATTTTTCAGAACCTGCTTGACACCTTTGTTATCACCTCTTCCAAGACCCATGAGAGTCATCTCGTCGGCTTTCTTCTCGAGTTCCCTTATGGTCTCACGGTCCTCCTCTGTCAGGATAAGGGTATCACCCACACCTTTCATATTTTTAATACTGCAACTTACCTGTTCAATTATATCTTCACGCTGCATGCTCGACCCTCCTATATTTATAATGTTGACAAGATTTGAATGTTTTTTTTGGTTTAATAGTTATCTGTATTTAAGTATGGCGGACACTTACGAAAATGAAAAAGCCTGCAAAAATATCAGGTTACAATCCGCAGAAAACCCACTTTCGGCTCATATACATGTCCTCGGGAGAGAAGGGAACGTATGGAAGAATCCACTTCTTCGGCTGATATATCCTTCAAGCCGGCTTCCTTTAAAAGTAAAGCATATTCCACACCTTTACCCTCATTCATTTGTTCAAGGAGTTCCAGTATTATGCTTTCCGTATCCGACCGGGAACCATCTTCCGATGACAGGCCTTCGTCAATTGTTAACAGGGCATTTCTGATGTCCTCTCTTAGATCCTTAAGGTAGGTCACATCAGTATGATAATAGTCCATTGCAAGGCAGACCCCTTCTTTGATATAGGAAGGAGTACCCTCGCTTGACAGGTATTCTATGATCCCTGTCTCACTCATGTCCGATGAGAGGACATCCTCAAAGATATCGAGACGATCAAGTGTGAGCCTTGCAGTTTCAACAACCCATCTGTTACGGACATTCTCATCCGCAATGTTAATCTCCTCTGGCCTTACAGATACGAACACGGAACCATCACCCGGTTCATATGATCGTACCTTCCCCACCACTGTCACATATGAAGGTACCTCTACGGTGGACAGAAATACCGAGGCTTCAGGCTGATAATTGCCCGAGTATACCGTGAATGTACCTGTGGGGTCAGAGATGCGTGCTCTCCATAATTCTTTCTCTCCGCCTTTCTGATTGCCTATATCCTCAACCTCGGTGACGACCCCGGCTATAAAAAGACGGTTTACCTTGGCACCTGCCCTTGTAACAAGGAAGTTGGGAGAATGCAGGTCCTGTTCACCAGACTGATCGGCACCCGGGCTTATCTGGAACTGTGAATCATTGAATTCCCTGGCAAATAATCTGTAAGCCATCTCTCTTTCAGCCATTAGCTGTCACCTTCCTGTCAATCCGCCCGATGAGAGATCCGACCTTTTCTTTCAGGTCATAGTCCGGATACCATGCAGACTTTGCCACCACAGTAACACCAAATTCGTTCCTTGAAGAGTTACCCCTTACGGCAATATATTTCCCCGTAAGCTTACGCCTCATATCCTCGAACACCACATCCCTGGATATTGAATCAAGGACCATCTTTTCAGCCTCATACATACTTTTCCCGTAAATTGCTTCGGAAAGCTCACTGTTCAGCATCACATGAACGGAGCCCGTGCCGTCATCGAGTATCAGTTTCATGCGCATATCGGAGATACACTCCACCTGTCCGTGGGCCCGGCAGTTTGACTTCTGTGTGACACGGTTACAGACCGGACAGCGCTCGATCATCCCCGAGCCAGGCCTTACGGAAATGATATCCCCGATAAGCATAATATCGAACATCCCGCTGTTATCAAGTATACGGGAAGCGGGCAGAGCTTCGGGTGGCCTGCTTGCCGAATCAAAAGTGAAAGGAAGCTCATAGGCCTCTTCGACTGGTTCTACGGTGGTGCCCTGATTGAAATTGATAGAAGGGATTCCCCGGAAAACCCTGACAGCCGCATTTTCAAAACTTATGAAACTGCCGATGTCAATACCTGTAAGAGGTATCCATGAAGTGAACGGGAGTTTAGCTGTCTCGTCTGCCATCACACCTTCAACTATGGTCTGGACCCTGCCTTTCAGGGAAACATCCCTGTGATACATCTCGACTATAACCACCACAGAGCTTGCAAGCACATCAACAGAAGAGATATCCTTTAGTTTCTTCGGGCCCGACAGAGCAGGTATTTCGCTATCAGGTAAATAATTATCCGGCAACTTTTCCACCACTGAGCGTTTACCGAAATAGAGTTCCGTACGATTGTTCCACATCCTGACGTATGCATTCTTGATCCGCACAACATCACCTGCCTCAAGAGACATATCGTCCCAGCAGGTAAAGGAGCAAATCCCTGTGGAATCACCAAGGGAACCCGAGAAAATAGTCCTGTGCTCGTTTTTCACAACTACCTTTTTCTCTTCTATACCAATGATACGCCCCGTTATCTCAAATCCGCTCATGCCTGCCACAAGATCCTTTACATGCACTGCAGAAGGAGAACTTAACATGAATTTATTGATAACAGTCCTTTTTGCTTCTTCCAGCGGAACTTTAAAATTAAGTAACTTTTCCAGTTCCGCCTTTATCTCTTCCTTATATTCATTACCAAGCGCCCTGCTTAATTCCTCTACATGGGGCGCAGTTACTTCATCCATGATGGCCTCCGTTAAAGAAAGAAGGTTGATGTTTTAGAATATCCGGTTATCAGCAATAATATATAGCATTTTAGGTACGTTTTGCTAAAATTATCAGCTATTCTTACTCATTCCCATAAGCTATGCAACCGATATGCCTGGTTAAAAATTTCTAATCCTCCTACTTGCAGGCAAGACATTACCGATAACTGATAAATACAGCCACAATACCCTCCAGTATCAGAAGACCTGCAATCAACCATAGCGTCAATTGATCACCCAATAATGTATTCATCACCAGGATCACACCGATGATAATACTTATAACACCGAAAGTTTTGCTGCCCACGGCTTCCCTGAAAGTTCCCATGATGAATGTGGCACCTATGAACATGCCCATGAAACCCAGGATGAATAAAAGGATTTCCGGGAGGATGGAGCCGGGTTGAGAAGAAGATATCAGGACTATAAGACCTGCCAGTATACCAGTAATACCACCGGCTACTTTCCATATCCAGCGTGACCTGTCAAGATAGGCATAGAATATCAGGATCAATCCCTGGATAAGCCACCAGATACCTATAAAGAATATAATTACCGACAGGGTTGCTTCAGTCAATATCAGCAACAGTAATCCTAAAATTATGGAGATTATTCCTCCGATTAACAGAGCCTTTCTGTTAGCACCGCCCGCTGAAGCTGTAGTTACCACACTACCCACCCGATATTATAGCACACAAATTCTGTCTTGTATTAATAATTACTATACAATAAACTGAATATAAGGATTATGAATCTTTGAGGTGAAATAGAGTTACGACATAAATAAGTCCTGTATTTTGCCATTGCATACTTGTTTTATTTCCAGGCTGCCAGCAGATTCATTCAGATCAAGTATCCCGGCTTATGCCATAATATCATGTGTTGTGGAAATATATATCAACAAGCAAACAGCAATTGCTTTATGGAGTGTGCTTGGGACAACTAATATGTCCCAATCATGGAGTGATAATAAATGCCAAAACTTGCAATTGTATATCTGAGTACTCAGGGACACACGAAGATGATGGCAGAAGCCATCGCAGAAGGTGCAGAAGAAAGACATGTGGATGTTGACATCGATAATTTCTATGAATGGGATCCGAATGAAGCAGCACAATACGATGCCATTGCAGTGGGTTCTTCGACCTTCTATTACACCATGCTTGATCCCATAGCAAAGTTCATTGACAAGCTTGTGGAAGCAGGGGTTGATGGGAAGATCGGCGCAGCTTTCGGATCATACGGATGGAGCGGAGAAGCACCTGTACAGATAGCTGATAAATTGCGTAACGGAGGAATGGAGGTCATCGACCCGGTACTCAGGATCCAGCACAAACCAACGGAAAAGGATCTTTTTGAGTGCAACCGTCTGGGAAAGGATCTGGCTGAGAAAATGAAACACAGATAATCATCCCTGTTTCTGGAATCCCCGGAACTCTATATCGACAAGATCAGGCTGTTAATGAAGAAATTGCATTTACTGCAAGCTGGATATGTATTAAATGCAGTTATGAAACATTAATACAGGATTAAGCATATTTATATACTTTATTTACCAATTAACTTATATAGAATGCTCCATTAGAAGATGTAAGTTACATAGAGGGATTTTTATGACAATAATACCATTTGCACCCATTGAAAGGGTAATAAGAAATGCTGGAGCTCAGAGAGTAAGCGAATCAGCGGCCATAGCCCTGACAGAGATGCTTGAGTCATATGGACTCGAGATATCAAGAGAAGCAATAAAACTGGCAGAGCATGCCGGAAGAAAAACCGTTAAAGCAGAAGATATCAAACTCGCAAAAGAGATGCTGGACAAGTAAGTCCTCAACTCTTGTTTTGTATAGCTTCTATTATTTCTGTTTTTTTTAATTTATACATTACCCGACAGCAGGTCGAACAGACCAATACCTGATACCGTAACAAAGCTGACTATCAGGCCTGCTATCATTACACCTATAAGTATTGCCGGAAGGGCATGTCTGAACTTGATTCCAAACACAAAGGCAGCAGCACAGCCAGTCCATGCACCGGTCACAGGCAGAGGAACGGCAACAAAAAGTGTCAGTGCCAGGGTTCCATACTTTTCAAACCTTTCAGTGTGATTCCTTCGTGTCCGGTCAAAAAGCCAAGAGAAGAAGATATCAAAAATCCTGAAACGTCTCAGATACGTTGATACCGGCTCCAGGAAGAGGAGAAGGGGAATTACAGGCAGCATATTCCCGATCACGGCCAGGAAATATGCCGACACAGGAGCCATATCATACACACCTATTGCAATGGGTATGGCACCTCTTAATTCAGCAATCGGAATCGCGCTGATGAAGATGGTCGCCAGCCAGTGGGGGACAGAGCTGAAAAGCTCAAGGAGCTGCTCCTCCAGAGGCATTGTGACTCACTCCGTTCCCGATAATGCAAAATGAGCAAGTAGTGATTCCAACTGGATGCGCTCGTTTGCACCTTCTGTCAGTCTGAAATCAACCTCGGCTATAACATCCACAAGTTCGACCATTTTCCTTTCAGGAATATCCAGCTCGAACATTGCCCTGTAGATCTGGCCGACAACATCCTCACCCGAGAGTCCCTGTTCCAGTAAAAAGCTGTCCAGATGCTCCCTCGCAGCAGTGAAATTACCTGACAGGGCCGTCTCGATTAGCTCACGAACCTGCTCAGGACGTGCCGTGGCAGTAATCTTATAGATTGCGTCCTTGTGTATCGTATCTGCGATCAATGCTGCAGCCTGAAGGCCGTTGATAGCTTTTCTCATATCACCCTGAGCCACATATTTTATGGCATCAACACCATCGTCAGCGATGTCCAGACCCTCACTTTCAGCTACCAGACGTACACGTTCGGCAACCGCCTCGTCGGAAAGGGGCCGGAATCTGTATACGGCACACCTTGACTGTATGGGTTCTATAATCTTCGATGAATAATTGCAGGAGAGAATAAAGCGGCAGTTATTCGTATAACGCTCCATTGTACGCCTGAGGGCTGACTGGGCGTCGGATGTCAGCGCATCGGCTTCATCAAGAAAGATGATCTTGAAGTCCGCCCCGCCAATAGGTGATGTTTTTGCGAAATTCTTTATCTTGGTTCTTACGATATCAATTCCACGTTCATCTGATGCATTGAGCTCCGTGAAGTTCTCCTGCCACGAGTCAGCAAAGAGCTCGCGTGCAATGGACACGGCTGTGGCAGTCTTTCCCACGCCAGGCGGACCGGAGAACAAAAGGTGAGGAAGATTCCGTGTCTGAATATAGGATCTTAACCTTTCGACGGTTTCGCTCTGGCCGACCACATCATCAAGCTTAAAGGGCCTGTATTTCTCAATCCATATCTCTTCTTTAATCTCTAAACCCTCCGGCTGGAAAAAGTATTATCTGGTCGCATAAATAGCTGGCGTTATTTTTTAACCTTTCGTACAATAAAAATAATATATTTGAGGAAGGTGGCAACACCGACCTCAAAGGAGTCTTATTCGTATACCATCCTGTAGGCGTAATCACCTATTATAGGTATCTTGAACTTCATACCCCTGAGTGCAAGGAAAGCAAGCAGGATTACCAGAAACATAGACGGGAATCCCATGAAATCGGCCAGTATCCATCCCACATAGGGAATCCAGGCAACCAGGAATACTATCAGGGACAACGGCAGGAATACCATGAGTGACTGCATTGCATGGAACCTTACGAACTTATTATCCGGCTCGATGAGCAGGAGAATGATCCCTGCTATCCAGATGCCGACATAGCTCAAAGCTGCGACTATATTCTCATCCAGACCTATTCTTGTATCGTATGTCATGATCTTACCTCGCCTCTATGGTGTTCTGCGGACATTTCTCTACACATATTCCACAAGCTGTACACTTATCCTGATCGATCACCGCAATGAAGTTCGTGACCTTTACAGCATCTTCCGGACAGTTCTTCTCACATATCTTACAGCCTATACAACCCACGTTACAGACCTGCTTGACAGTTTTACCCTTGTCTTTGGACATACAGAGTACATGTACCTTCTCAGATTCCTTTGCAAATACAAGGATATCGTTCGGACATGAGGCTATACAGAGTCCGCAACTGGTACAGAGGTTCTTATTTATATGCGGAAGGCGGTCCTCACTGATGGTTATGGCATCGAACGGACATGCCCTGACACAGGTACCACGACCCATGCAGCCGTAATTACAGCCTTTCTCACCGTCTGAGAGCATCATGACAGCCTTACAGTCCTCAAAGCCCACATAATCGAATCTGTCGATACAGTTGACTCCACCGTTACATCGGACAAACGGATACTGGGTCTCACCCTCGGAAACCTCCTGTCCGACAATTCCACCGATCTCCTTTGCAACGTCAAAGCCACCTACAGGACATCCGTTAATAGGGGCATCTTCGTCAACAACACGCTCTGCAAAGTCGGCACATCCTGCAAATCCACATGCTCCACAGTTAGCACCCGGAAGGACATCAATTATCTCTTCCACAAGAGGATTGGTCTCTACCTTGAATTTCTTGGAAGCGACAATGAGCATTATACCCACTGCAAGACCTAGACCTCCAAGGATGGCCATTGCCTCTACCAGAAAACTACCAGGAATATTCATATTGGTATCACCCAGAAGTAATTAACAAATGCCAGTGACAGCATGGTTGCAATGAAGAAGGCCTGTGGAAGACCTCTTATTGATGAGGGTATATGTACGAAGGTCGAACGTTCCCTTATTGATGCCATCATTATCATGACAATGGTATATCCAACACCTGCAGCAATACCGAACACAACACTCTGTACCAGGTTATATTCGGAAAGCACATTCAGCAACACTACACCAAGCACGGCACAGTTGGTTGTGATCAACGGCAGGTAGATTCCCAGTGAGCGATAGAGTGAAGGAATATTTTTTCTGACAACGAATTCTACAAGCTGTACAAGTGCGGCTATGACCACGATAAAACTGATCAGGTCAAGGAACTCCATACCTGTTGGTATCAATACGTAAGTGTATATCATATATGATACCGTTGCAGCCATCGCCATAACGAAAATGACCGCTCCGGACATTCCCGCAGCACTTTTGAAGTCCTTGGTAACTCCTACAAAAGAGCAGAGTCCAAGGAACTGGATAAGAAGGAAGTTCTTAATGAAAACTCCTTCCATGAATATTGCAAATAAAGCTTTTTCTACCATAATTAACCACCTTTCGCCCTTTTCTTTGCTCTCTGATAGTTCACGATAGCCATGAGAACACCAATTGTAAGGAATGCACCTGGTGGCAGAATCATTGTAGTCACATCAGGGTTAGCAGGAAGAGAAAACAATGTGTAACCGAAAGTTATAATCTGTCCTGTTCCAAGGATCTCCCTGATCCCACCTATAAGCATCAATACCAGCAGGAAACCAGTGGATATTCCAAGCGCATCTATGAAAGAATAGAAGACATTGTTCTTGTTAGCATATGCTTCAGCACGTCCAATGATCACACAGTTTACCACGATCAGGGGAATGAAAACACCCAGAGCCGCATACATTGGCGGGAAGTAGGCTTCCATTAACATATCCACAATGGATACGAATGTAGCAATGATTATGATAAATATCGGAAGCCTTACAGCAGAAGGGATCTGCTTCCTGAGTGCCGAAACGAAAATGTTTGCGAACACCAGTACGAAAGCCGTACCTGCGGACATACCGATCGCATTCTCTACCGATGTGGTCACAGCCAGTGTCGGGCAGAGACCCAGTACCAGTCCGAAGATCGGATTGTCCCTAGTAATTCCACGAATATATTCACTTAATGGATCCATTTATATCACCTAAGCCTCTGCTTCCTCTATCTCCTCTATCTTTGCATCCATTGCATCGACCACCGCCTGTGAAGATATGGTGGCACCTGTTATGGAATCTATCGAGCCTCCGGAACTTGAAAGAGCAAGTTGCGATACAGGAATATCCTCAAACTGACTTCTGAACTCAGTATTGGTGATCTTTGAGCCCAGACCCGGGGTTTCCTCATGGCTTAAAACATCCATCCCCAGTACATTCGAGAATGATGAATCAACTGCACCGGCCACGACAATCGGACCCTGTGCACCACCCTGTTCCCTGAAGAAGGCATAACCAATGATATTACCGGAATCATCCACTGCACGATAATAGAGTATCTCTCTTTCACCTTCAGCATTTTCTGCTCCCTCGACAGGTTCGAAGTTCTGGGCATTTGGCATCAGTTGACCCAATATTTCTTTCTGAGCAGCTATCATGTTCTCTTCAAGCTGTGCACTGGTAGGGATATATGTAATCGCAAGTAACAGTGCAGCAAGCACCGATATTAGCACAAGTTTACCTATGACAACAGCAGTTTGTTTGTTTGAATCAGTCATCCGATATCACCTCAAATTTCAGGGCAGAGGGAATCTTTTCCATCACACGGTTATAGCTGCGCTCGAGAACCGATTCCTGACTGAATGATGCCGGAATGGTCCTTGCTTCAACAAATGATGCCACACCATTTGCAAGGAAAATACCATAGAGGGTACCATCCACATAATTTCCGAACAGTCCGTATATGGAAACAAGCAGTCCGCACACAACACCATAGATAAGGCGTCCCTGTTTTGTGACCGGGGTTGTCGGTGAATCCGTTGCAAGGAAGATTATACCGAATATGACCACGCCTACCATTGCAAATGAGAGCTCTTCTGTCAATTCAAGGAAAGTGAACATCGTAGCCAGATACAGGAGTGGATTCAAAACGCCTTCCTGTACAAGGGTTACAATCTCGCTTACAAAAGCTATGATCTGATTGAAGAAGAATACTGTCAGGAAGAACAGCAGTGGTACTCTCCATTCCACATATCTCTTATAGATCAGATACAGACCTGCCAGAAGTGCTATAGGAGATACTCCGACAAGCAGACCAGCACCGGGTTCAAGCAGAAGATCAGAAAACTGACCTATGTGCGGGATGGATAATGGTGTCATGGGATCTGACCAGGCACTCCTGATAAAGACCCATGCAACAAGCACCGGATTGAATATATAGGAACCTATTCCTCCGAAAGCGTGTTTTCCAATTGATATCGCAATGAAACTACCTACCACCGGCAGCCACAGAGGAGCTTCCGGTGGTGTAAGTAATGCAAGCATAAGACCGATCATTGCAGCATGGCCGTCCTTTATCGTGACATCCTGTTTGAATATCATCTGTATGCCGTATTCGGTTGCGACTGCTGCAAGTATTCCTGCCAGCAGGATACCAAGAGCCGGTAAACCGAAGAAATAGATCGAGATAAGACTTACAGGCAGAAGTGTCAATATTTTAGCACGGTTGATCGAGCTGAAGGTTATCCTCTGCTTTTTGTGTGGTGGGGCTGAGATCGTATAAACCATCTTACTCACCTCCACAGCAACCAAGTTTCAAATTAGACGATTCCTTGGGAGCAGCATCCTCATATGCTTTTCCTATAGCATCATTCGCATATCTGATCAACTGCAGAGTGGGTATCTTTGAAGGACACACAACAGCACATCTGCCACATTCAATGCAGTTCTCTATGTGCATCTGACGAGCTTCATCAAAACGACCCTGGTCGGCCAGAACAGTAAGTCTGCTCGGTACAAGGGATACGGGACATGCATCAACACAGCGTGCGCAGTGGATACAGGCAATGGCCTCATCACGGAGAACCTCTTCCTCTGTAAGGAGACTTATCCTTGTGGTTCCCTTGGTCACAGGCACTTCATCAGTATACTGTGCAACACCTGTGATAACTCCGTTCGCAACGATCTTTCCGATCTCTCCCTCAAAGTTGCAGCTTTCTATAATATCTTTAAAAGGTGTGCCTATTCTAACAAGCATATATTCCGGACAGTCTATCTTACCTTCAATTGTGATGACTGTTTCGTAGTATGGCCTACCTTCATGCACTGCGTCATATAAAGCTTTCGCTGATTTGACACCACATACTGCAACACCTACATCTGTTGGGTCGTTGCCTATTTTGACCTTACGTCCCGTTACATTATAGGTAAAGAAATTAAGGATCTTCTTTCCATAGATACGTTCCTGGGAAGCTACTAGGATATTTGAATCCTGATCTTTGAAATAGTGTCCCAGTCTGCGCTTTCCCACAAGGGGAGCAACTTTTAATGCCTTCCCGTTGACCTCAACACCCTCGAAGGCCTCAATGGATTCCTTATCATCCTTTCTCACTATGATAGCTCCCTTTGAAGCACCTGCAGCCTTCATAAGAAGTTTCAGGGCATCTATCATCTGATCAGCATACTCTTTTGGAGTCTTGTACTTGCCACCTATCCATTCGGATGATGTTGAATTGATAAGAACGGTATCTATGTTCTTACCCTCCGGTTTCAGGACCGCATGGGTCGGTGCCCCGTAATGTTCTACGATACCTGCCTCCTGTATGAGCGTGATCAGCTCTTCCGGGGAAGCATGCTCTGAGGAGACAAAATCCACAGTTTCCATGGAGTCTGTTGGCTCTATGATCACACTCAGAACCTTGTTCCCGTTTGGGTGTGGTGCCTCTTCTATAGCCAGAACCTCTCCGCAAACACTTGAATGCACATCCGATGAATAATATGATGTGGATTTACCGATCTTCTGACCTATCAGCACCTGATCACCCTTTTTAACCAGGGCTTCGCAAATAGTGCCCTGGTGCTGTTTTAAGGGGATAGTTACTTTTTCCGGTATTTTTTTCAGTCTTTTACTTTCCACGATTTTCACCTCAGAATGCCGGCTCCCTTTCTACCTCGGTAGGTGCCTGATCCGGTATCGAGACCTCTATTTCCGATCCTGTAAAGTCACTGTCTGCTCCGGCCGGGTCCTCTTCATATCCCAGACCTTGCCAGTCAATGGCAGTTGCAGTGCTTCCATGACAGTCAGCGCAGACAAGGGGCTCTGCAAGCCCTGTGTTTGAACCTGCAATATTATGGCTTACAGGGAAGTACATTTCAACATGTCTGAGTACTGCATTCGGATAATCGGGATTACCGTCAGAATTTCCATCGAATGAGCGGATCTCATCCACGGTAACCTCACCATCGCTGTTCTGATCAGCTTCCAGTACAATAGAAGGTGTGATCGGATCACCTATAGCAGAACTTGTGTTCGGATTAGCTGCAACATCCGCATCAAGGCCTTCATCCCACCAGACACCGGTGATGGTGTTGAATGGTTTCAGCATTGAATCCTCACTCATGTTCGTTTTCACTGGCAGGCTGTTGTAGGGAATTCCATCATACCAGGATATGGTAGGAGTGAAATCGGAATCATAGGTCACCTCTTCCCTGCTACCATTGGCCCAGCTAAAGGAACTGACCACAGGCCCTCCTTCGATTCCTGTTCCCGGCAGTGCGGGTATGTGACATGTCTCACATTCAACAGCCGAAAGGTGACCATCCACCAGCGCACCATGGGATATGCCTTCGTGGCATCCTGCTGAATCACAACTCTTAACCTCACCTCCCATGTCTTCAAGTACTGATTCTGGAGCATCGATAACTTCAGGGCTGCCTATCTGGTGGTCTTCTGTTTCATGACACTCGTAACAGTTCACATCAGCATGCACATCGTATTGGGCATAGTCCTCATCTGCCCAGGCTACACCGGTCTGTGAGGCTGCATCTATATGACAGGTGCTTGCACACTGTTCAGCCCTTGGGCCTGCGTTAACCTCATCATGTATTTCCGTAACCAGCGGTAGCGGGGTCAGTACATCAAGCATATAGCTGACAACATATAGTGGCTCCTGCTGCATTTCAGTACGCGCTTCTTCAAGAGCGGCCTCAGTGGCAATGTCAAAATTACCGGAAGCTATGGCCTCAGACCTTGCTTCATAATCGTACAGGTCGTTCTGCTCATGGCAGGACATACAGTCGAGATCTACACCGTACTCTTCCATATATCCGCCACCGGGGTGAACCTGCCCGTATGTCAGAGCTCTTTCTTCACCTTCGATACTATCGACATCCACACCATATTCCATAAGAGATGTCCATTTGTTAAGATCCTGCTCTACGTGATATGATTCTGCGACCTCTTCATCCATACCCGGATGGCAACCGCCACAGGAGGCATCCGACCATTCCTGCTCGGTCATATAGTGAACAGCAAGAGCATCGTTACCACTGTAACCCGCAAAGGCATAAACACCAGCCGCAGCGAACATAAAGATCAGGATTCCAATCAGAATAGTATTAAGTTTATCCATATCTAGCTCACTGCTCCTTCTTCTCCGCCGCTTCTTCGAGCTGTTTGATAACTATAACAACATTGTTTCTCAGGCTCTGCTCGTTGAGGATCTTCATGTCATCTGAAACATACTTACTTATCTCGAATGACTTACGGACAACTCTTACATTGAAGTCGAAAACCCTGTCAAGCAGCCCTTTTTTAGGAGTTACGCCAAAAAAGTCCACATCCATGTGGTTACCAAGAACATTTGCCTTGAGTTCGATCTTATCAAGAGGAGAATCAGGCTTGACATAAATAATATGATGTTTTACAAAGCCGAAATGTTTTTCGATTCCTCTCCAACCATACTCTTCCATTAACTGATGAAGGGCGACGACTAGGTACTTGTCCTTACTTGAACTACCTCCCGTACCTGTTTTTGTGTTGGGATTGCTCATAATATTACTTCCTTCAAACAAATGATATAACGAAATAGACCGGAAACTTCTTTCCTTCTACTGTACCGTCGTACATAAATATCAATTATCTCTTTTCATACGACATGATGTATAAAACTGTTGCCATTGTCCTGATAGCGATTTTCACAGGATTATTAATGATAAATTATGCTCCGGGAATAGCAGAAGATGAAGCAGAAGCCGGACAAATATATTCTACCACCAGAAGTCTCATGGACACCACCGTGACAGTAAGTGTCCTGAGCTCCGATGAGACCGCTGCTCAGGCATCCATAGAAAAAGCATTCGAAAGGATAGAGTACGTAGACCGGCTGATGAATAACTATGATAATAACAGTGAACTCAGTACACTTAACGAGCAGGGATATCTTAACAATTCCAACCCCGATATATTATATGTAGTCAACAGGTCGGACCACTACTCAGAAAGCAGCCAGGGAGCATTTGATATTTCCATACTTCCGATACTTGAGCTGTGGAAGAGTAAGTATAGTCCCGGAGGAACTTATCAGGATCCAACTCCTGAAGAGATAAACCAAACCCTGGAACTTGTGAATTATTCCGCAATCAGTGTAGAGGGCAGCAATATCACCCTTGAAAATGAAGGTATGATGATCACCCTCGGAGGAGTTGCCAAGGGCTATGCCGTGGATCTTGCCATCGAATCCCTGCTGGAGGACGGCATTGAATCCGGATTTGTCAATGCCGGCGGTGACGGAAGATATATCGGCCATAAACCGGATGGCACGCCATGGAAGGTTGGTCTGCAGAATCCCGACAGAGCCGGAGAAGCGGTTGTGGTAATGAACATGGAAGACATGGCAGTTGCTACCAGCGGAAACTATGAACGCTATTTCAATGATGCTGCCAGAGTATCCCATATATCCGACCCCAGAACAGGATATCCTTCACAGGATCTGATCAGTGCTACAGTGATTGCTGAAACAGCAATGGATTCAGATGCTTTTGCCACTGCAGTGTTTGTAATGGGAGAAGAGGATGGTCTTGAGATGATAGAGGATCTTGACAACGTAGAATGTCTAATCATAACATCTGATAAAAGACTGGTTCGCTCAAGCGGATTTGCAGAATACGAAAGCACTACATAAGTACAAGTGGATAAGGGATGATCCTTCAGG
>JAALLQ010000150.1_pt1 | contig 23017 bp, 21 predicted proteins | sample 7245921 | NCBI WGS metagenome assembly JAALLQ01 (sample SAMN13049200, study PRJNA578106) | oil field metagenome | isolation source: filtered produced water from oil reservoir B7 | place: USA:offshore Texas | collected 2016 | reverse complement strand
TGGCACAGGATACCAAGGCGGAATGAAGGGTAATCAAGATGGCATGATGGAATATCAAAGGCAGCAGCCTTATGACAGCCGCCCCGGATATCAAAGAGGTGAACCTGATTATCAAAGAGATACAGCGCCCGGATATCAAAAAAATGTACCAGGATATCAAAAAAATATGCCCGGTCATAATTTTAACGTACCTTTTTACGGTAATCAGCAATCAAAATAACTTAACGAAAAAAGGTAACATATAGACTGAAGAGTTCCTATCCCTAAATTTAAAAGGGGGAGAATTTCCCTCCTTTTAATCCTCAGGCAGGATGAAGGATTTTTTACCGTGTTTTCGTCTGAATCTGTTAAGCAGATTATAAATTTTTTTATTTTTTATCAGATATTTTTCTATTTTATATTTACCTGGTATATCGGCAAGAAGAAAAGCCAACAGTATTGTCAAAAGCCCCTGACCGGGGACAACAAGAAGAATAATACCTAAAAAAAACAACAAAAGTGCAGCGGCATTCCTAAGTGTCATTTTCATATAATATACTGCAATATCCCTTTTTCGTGAAAAATACTCTTTTTTGGAAGAATAACTGAAGTAATCGTGCGGAATTTTCAATATAACATATGGAACCAAAATAATACCTATTAAAAAAAACAAAACAGAGAAAGCCGCAGCATAGAATATAAATGTTTCATTCTGCAGAAAGTTGAAAATATCCATATTAATCTATTGTAAATCCTTAATATTTATTGCTAAAGGATTTCTCAAAATATTTATTTCCTCATCCGAAACGTCAACAATTGTCGATGGCGTATTCTCCCGGAAGCAAGATTCTTCGTATAAAAAATAATCCACATCCCTTTTAAAAATTTCAAAAATATTTCTGAATTCCCCCACATAATGTTTGCCGGACAAGTTTGCACTTGTGGCTGTAATTGGTGTACCCATAAATCTAATGGTTTCTCTCAGCCATTTTTTATCCGGCAGTCTGACGGCTAATTTAGCACTATTAACAGCATAAGAATAACCTTCAAGCTCAGTATTCAAAATAAAAGTAAAAGGGCCCGGCCATGATTTCTCAAGGATTTTTTTCGTTTTATCCGGAACTACAATTTTCAAGTCATCAAGCTGTTTCATATCTGAAATCAATACAGGAAAAGGTTTATCAGCTTCTCTTTTCTTTATTTTAATAATTTTTTCATTGGCAAAAACATCAAAAAAACCAGCACCAATACCATAAATAGTATCTGTGGGAAAAACAACCGGACTGTTAGATAATGCCGCTTTTTTAAATACTTTAACAGCATTTGCCGAATCTGCTTTCATTATAAGCAACTGTCAGCCTCTATTTTCTATTCTTCTCTGAACTTCCTCATCATCTTTATAAATCTTTTCAGCCATCCCTTTTTTATAATCGAGCAGTTTTTTCTCCAATATTTCATCACCAATACTTATTATCTGTACAGAAAATATTGCAGCATTCTTAGCACCGGCTTTACCTATAGCCATTGTTGCAACAGGTACTCCGCCCGGCATCTGAACCATTGATAAAAGGGCATCTATCCCTTGCAAAGATGTTGAAGCCACCGGGACAGCCAATACAGGAATATGTGTTTCGCTGGCTGCAACACCTGCCAGATGAGCTGCAGCACCGGCTATAGCAATAATCACCTTTACTCCTCTGCTCGGAGCGTTTTTCACCCAATCTGCTGTTTTTTCAGGGGTTCTGTGGGCGCTGGAAACGGTAACCTCCCATTCCACACCAAATTCATCCAGAGTATCCATGACCTTTTCCGCAATTTCGATGTCAGATTTACTGCCCATAATGATGCCTACTTTACTCATTTCATCCTCCGGAGTGCTTTATTTCCTATATCACTTCTATAGTGCATATTTGAAAAGTTTATTTTTTTCACTGCTTTGTAAGCATTATCTATAGCCGTTTGAAGTTTGTCCCCTTTCGCAGTGATGCCCAGAACACGACCGCCGGAAGTAACCAGTCTGCCGTTCACATTTGCTGTTCCTGCGTGGAACACTTTTACATTTTTAATCTTTTCTGCATTTTCAATACCCGTAATCTCACAACCTTTGTTGTAAACTTTGGGATAACCACCCGAAGCAACCACCACACAAACCGAAGGCTTCTCATCCCATTTAATCTCCACAGAATTAAGCTCTTCATCAATGCATTTGCTAATCACATCTGTAATATCCGATTCCATTCTGTAAAGAATAGGCTGCGTTTCCGGGTCCCCGAACCTGCAGTTGAATTCCAGAACATTGACTCCGTTCCCAGTTATCATAAGTCCGGCATAAATAATTCCTTTATAGATAATTCCGCGCTTTTTAAGCTCTTTTATAAGGGGGTAAGCCACATTTTCAGTCACATAATTCATAATATCTTCAGTGACAACCGGTGCCGGGGAATATGCGCCCATCCCCCCTGTGTTGGGTCCTTTATCTCCGTCAAACACAGGTTTATGATCCTGGCTGGACTGAAGCGGTAAAACTGTCTTCCCATCAGTAAAAGCCAGATATGAGGCTTCCTCTCCTTCAAGATACTCTTCAACAACAACTGAACTTCCGGACTCTCCAAATATTTTATCAACAAGAATACTGTTAAGCGCTCCTCTTGCTTCTTCTCTGTCAAAAGCAACAGTAACACCCTTTCCAGCAGCCAGGCCGTCAGCTTTTATCACAATAGGCAAACCTTTTTTATCCACATATCCGAGTGCCTCATCATAATCAGTGAAACGCTGGTACTCTGCCGTAGGGATACCGGCCTTAAGCATAATATCTTTTGCAAAAGCCTTACTATCCTCAATTTTTGCAGCAGATTTATTCGGACCAAAAATTTTCAAACCTTTATTTTCAAAGTAATCTACAATACCTGCAACCAATGGATCTTCCGGTCCTACAATCGTTAACTCAACATTATTCTTATTGGCAAAATCAGCTAAATCTGAAAATTCCGAAGGTTTTATATCTATATTTTCACATTTATCCTCAACAGCTGTTCCTCCATTACCCGGTGTGCAAAACACTCTCCCAACTTTTTCACTGCGCGCAACTTTCCAGGCTATGGCATGCTCTCTGCCACCGCCGCCAACAACCATAACATTCATTCAATACCTCCGTGTTTGTTCAAGGTTTACCATGTTAAATACTGCCGAGGCAGTCAGGCGAAGCCAAATTTAACAGGGTAAACTTAGCACTAAACTAATGTTTAAAATGCCTCATACCGGTAAAAACCATTGCAATACCGTGTTCATCTGCAGCCTGGATTATTTCTTCATCCCGTATTGATCCACCAGGTTGAATTACGGCCTTTATTCCTCTATCTGCAGCTTCGTCTATACTGTCTCTGAAAGGAAAAAAGGCATCAGAAGCCATAGCAGCACCTTCGAGTGAACCTCTAGCTTTTTCTGCTGCAATTCTGCTGGAATCCACACGGCTCATCTGCCCTGCACCAACACCAATTGTTTTTCCGTTTTGTGCATAAACAATAGCATTTGATTTTACATGTTTTGCAACCTTCCATGCAAAAAGCAAATCTTTGTTTTCTTCCTCATCAGGAAATCTTTTTGTAACAACCTTTAAATCATTGCTATCTTTTATCGTTTCTGTGTCCCTGTCCTGAAGCAAATAACCACCATTTATTTTTTTAACGTCGTACTCAAAAAATTCTTTCTGCAAACCTTCTCCGATTTCCAACAATCTGATATTTTTCTTTCTTTTCAAAATATCCAAAGCCTCCCGGGTAAACGAAACTGCTATCACAACCTCCAGAAAAATATCGGAAAGTTTTTCGGCAAGATCTCCGTTCACTTCACCATTAAAAGCCACAATACCACCAAAAGCACTCTGAGGATCACAGGCAAGCGCATCATCGTAAGCTTTTGTAAGGTTTTCGCCAGTTGCTACGCCACATGGATTGGTATGTTTAACGATAACACAGGAAGGAACATTAAATTCTTTAATCAGCTCATAAGCCGCATTTGCATCCATAATATTATTAAAGGAAAGTTCTTTGCCATGCAACTGCCTGGCATTTGCAATACCAACTTCAGGATAACCGCCGGATACATAAAAAGAAGCTTTTTGGTGCGGATTTTCTCCGTATCGAAGGTCCTGTTTTTTACGCATAGGCAGAACAACTTCTTCTGCAAATTCAACATCCATCAGCTTGTTAAAATACATAGAAATAATGCTGTCATACATCGCCGTATGCGTAAAAGCTTTGCGAGCCAGATCCATCCTCATTTCAAGTGTAATACCGCCACCTGATTTCAATTCCGACAAAACACTATCGTAGTCCCTTTTATCCACCACTGAAGTCACATACTTAAAATTCTTGGCTGCGCTTCTTATCATAGTGGGACCGCCTATATCTATATTCTCTACTGCCTCTTCAACTGTAACATTTGTTGAAGAGATTGTTTTTTCAAAAGGATATAAGTTTACCACAACCATATCAATATTATCAAAACCGTGAAATTTCATTGTGTCCTGGTGTGCAATATTATCTCTTATATTCAATATACCAGCGTGCACTTTCGGATTCAAAGTTTTTACCCTCCCATCCAATATTTCAGGAAAACCGGTAAAATCTGAAATTTCAATAAGTTGAATCCCATTATCTTTTAAAAGTGAGGCAGTTCCTCCGGTGGAAATAATCTGAACACCATATTTTATTAGTCCAGACGCAAACTCCACAATCCCCTCTTTGTCAGAAACACTAATCAGTGCTTTTTTGGGCTTTATCTGCACGTTTTTCCTCCTTACTAAAAATAATGTTTATAATTAGAAAAAATATCCCAATGGAAATAGAGCTATCTGCCACATTAAACGCAGGCCAGTGATAGTCACCAATATAAAAGTCCAGGAAATCCACGACTTTTCCTACAAAAATCCTATCAATAAGATTGCCAAAAGCACCGGCAATAATAAGCACATAGGCAAAAAACCTCATTTTGTAGTGTTTTTCTTTATAAGCCAAAAATCCAACAACAGCTATGGCAACTAATGTAATTACGATAAAAAATATCTGTCTGTAGGCATCATCAAGCCCTGACAATAAGCCAAAAGCCGCTCCGGGATTGAGAACAAAAGTCAGATTAAAAAAGCCTTTAATTATAGGAATACTCTGGTAAAGAGTCATATTGTGAGAAATCAAAAATTTTGTAATTTGATCAATTACAACAATAAGAGAAAACATCAAAACATATTTTTTCATAACGCCACCGAAAATAAAATGCATTCACGTAAATTAAAACAAACTTCAGTCTAACATTCTGGAATTAAATGACATTTTATCCCAGAGTTACCTAAAAAATCCCAGGTAAACACAGTTTATTTAACTTGAGAAGCGCATCGGGAACAAATAGTCGGGTGTTCGGAATCAGAGCCAACAGAGTCCGATCTTACCCAACATCTTTCACATTTTTCATAGGGAGCCTGTTCTATATAAATTTTAAGAGGCATATTTTCGGACTTATACCCGTTTTCCATTGTCTCATAATCTCCAAAACTAAGCTCAGAGATTATAAAAATCCTATTGATACCTTCATCGCAGTTAAGCACATCCTCAAGGTTTTCTTTGGAAGCAAGCGTCACTTTCGCATCCAAAGGATGACCTATAAGTTTATCAGCTCTTGCCAGCTCCAAAGCTTTATTCACTTCTTTTCTGACAGAAGTTATTTTATCCCACTTTTCCTCAAGCTCTTTGTCTTCATAATCTTTTATTTCAGGAAAAGTTTCCTCAAAAACAAAGTCTGCCTTGCCTTTATATGAAGGAATATATTCCCATATCTCATCAGCAGTAAAGGCAAGAATAGGAGACATAAGAACAGACATCTCCCGAATAAGTGTAAAAAGAGCCGTTTGTGCTGAACGTCTGAAATGAGAATCTGCTTTATACGTGTAAAGTCTGTCTTTTAAAATATCAAGGTAGAAAGCTGAAAGTGTATTTATGCAAAAATTTAAAAACGTATGGTAAAAAATGTGGAATTGATATTTATCAAACGCATTCAGGATTCTTTCTTTTGCCCTATCCCATTTTATAAGAATATATCTGTCCATGTCCAAAAGATCATAAAAAGCTATAGCATCATTTTCAGGATCAAAATCGGATATATTGCCCAGCATATATCTGGAAGTATTTCTGATTTTTCTGTAGGATTCCACAAGTCTTTTTATGATGTCCTGAGAAATCCTTACATCCTCGGAATAATCTTCCGCACTAACCCAAAGACGTAAAATTTCGGCACCGTATTTATTAACTATTTCATCCGGAGTTATAACATTCCCCACGGACTTGGACATTTTGCGTCCGTCACCATCTACAACAAAACCATGGGTCAGAACCTCTTTATAAGCAGCTCTGCCCCTGCTGCCAACACTTTCCAGAAGTGAACTGTGAAACCATCCTCTATGCTGATCGCTGCCCTCCAGATACATATTAGCAGGCCATGTTAGATTTTCCCTTTTTTCGCAAACAGCAGCGTGACTCGTGCCTGAATCAAACCATACATCCAAAATATCCGTTTCTTTTTTAATTTTTGAGCTGGAACACTTGGGACATGTAAAATCCTTTCCCAAAATATCTTCTACAGTATAATCAAACCAGGCATCCGCACCTTCTTTTTTAAACAGATTCACAATTTTATTTTGTATTTTTTCATTAATAATAGTTTCGTCACATTCTTCACACAAAAATACAGCTATGGGCACACCCCAGCTCCTTTGCCTGGAAATACACCAGTCAGGTCTGTTTTCAATCATTGAATAAATTCTGCTTTCTCCCCATGAAGGTATCCATTTAACTTTTCTGATTTCCTCCAGGACATTTTTGCGTAAATTATTGGTTTCCATTGAAATAAACCACTGAGGGGTAGCTCTGAAAACAACAGGTTTTTTACAGCGCCAGCAATGGGGATATGAGTGTTGAATTTTGGCATTTTTTATAAGAGAACCGTTCTCTTTCATATATTCCACAATCTCGCTGTTAGCCTTGAAAATATTTTTCCCGCCAAAAAGCTCCAAATTTTCTTTAAAATTGCCATAATCATCTACAGGATTCAGAATTTCAAGTTCATAGTCCCGCCCGACTTCATAGTCCTCCTGACCATGCCCCGGTGCAGTATGGACAATACCTGAGCCCTGTTCAATAGTTACATGCTCACCCAAAATCATAAGAGATTCTCTGTCGTAAAAAGGGTGACGCACATTTTTTCCTTCAAATTCCGTTCCTTTGATAACCTTTAATTCTTTGTACTCACTAACACCAAATTCCTGCATAAGCTGAGCTACAAGTTTATTAGCCACTACAATGATTTCACCTTCAGCAATATTGTCGTTTTCAGATGAAACTATTTTTACAAAGGAATAATCAAGCTCAGGATGGAAAGCCACCGCCAGGTTAGCGGGCAGTGTCCACGGTGTTGTAGTCCAAATGACAACACTAACTTTACCTTTAACATCAAATGTTTCGGCAACTCTTTCATCCATTGGAAATTTAACGAAAATAGATTCCGATGTATGTTCTGCATATTCAATTTCCGCTTCAGCCAATGCAGTAACACAGCTTGTACACCAGTGAACCGGCTTCAGCCCTTTGTACACACCACCGTTGTTGAAAAATCTGTACAATTCATTGAGAGTTACCGCTTCGTATTCATAATCCATGGTAATATAAGGGTTTTCCCAATCTCCGATAACGCCCAGACGCTTAAATTCATCTCTCTGTATATCGATAAACCTTTCGGCATACTTCCTGCATTCTTTTCTAATATCTGAAACGCTCATATTTTTCTTTTTTGAGCCAAGTTTTTTATCAACCTGATGTTCAATAGGTAACCCATGACAGTCCCAACCGGGGACATATGGGGAATAATATCCCTGAGAAAGTTTAATTCTGACAACAAAGTCTTTCAGAATCTTGTTAAGAGCGTGCCCCATATGTAAATGACCGTTTGCATACGGGGGGCCATCATGTAATACATATGATTTGGATTTATCCCTTTTGGAAAGTATCCTTTTGTAAAGTACTTTTTCCTCCCAGTCTTTCAATCTTTGAGGCTCTTTCGCAGCAAGACTGGCTTTCATTGGAAAAGATGTTTTGGGAAGGTTAAGTGTTTCTTTATATTCCATTGGTTGCTCCTTGTTTAAATGGCTAAAACTGCTTTTGGCATGTGATTTTTAGCACTAATTACCACAATAATCAAGTATCAAATCCACCGGACATTCCGAAGAACTATTCTCCGACACTTTTACTTTTACAAATTTATAAACGCTAAATTGTAAATTTGTATTGTAAAAATCAGCGATATTTGCAAAAATTACTCTATGAAAAGAATATTATTAGTGTATACAATATTTATATTCGCAATATCTGCAGCAAATGCATCCAATATAATGTTAAAAACGAATGATATAAGTGCTGAACTTCGCATTGGCACCCCTGCCAAATATTACAAATCCCACAATATTTCAGATAACACTATAGAAATTTTTTTTAACAAGCCTATTTCGGTTAATCTGAGCAATGATTTTTCAAATGAGTTTATTTCAGATATTTTTGCCGAAAAAACCAGAATTATAATAAAAACAACAAAAGATACCTCCTCCTATGTTACACTTGATAGCGGAATTAACGTTATTATTGTAAAATCTCAAAAAGTTAAGAACCTTAGTATAAGCAGCCAAATTGAAGGTCCTTTTATTAAAAACTCAGACAAAATAGAGAAAGACCCTGAAGCTGAAAATAAACTGATGGCGCTTAGAAATCTGGCAGATAAACAGCAATATTCCAAAGCTATCACAGAAATCAACAGCTTTATATCTGAACATAAAAATGATATTTACGGACAGGAAGCGTATTTTCTTCTTGGCGAAATTTATATGGAAATGGGGAAAATCAACCCTAAACATTACCTGCAAGCCTCTTCTATTTTTGAAGATTATGCAAGAAAATTTACAGAAAGCTACCAATACCCGGATGCCCTTTGGAATGCGGCAATAAGTAAGGAAAAAGCCGGTTTATACGACGAAGCCTTATATTCTTACAGAAGCATATATACTTTATTACCAGATAGTAATTTAGGGCTTGATGCTTTGGATAGAATGGGTGAAATTTATAAAAAAATAAGGCAAACTGATAAAGCTATCGAAACTTATGAAGAATATCTGAATAAATCTGGGGATGAAGATGTAACTATTTTGGGAAAAATAGGCTCATTATACGAACAACAAAAAAATTATGACAAAGCATACATTTACTTTCAAAGATTAATGGACAATATTAAAGATTACTCAGTGATTGACCCGCAAATTTTACATTCTCTTGCACAAACTCTTGAACATAAAGATAAAATTGAAAGCGCTATAGAAATATACAACAAAATATTCAATCTTCACCCACAACATAAACTTGCCGATTCAGCTATGTATAGCGCAGCTTTTCTTCAGGAAAAGCTCGGTAATACAAATATTGCAAATGAACTTTATCTTCTGTGTAAACAAAGATATCCTGACAAATTAGGCGGTATCAAATCAGCTATCAGGTATGTCAAACTTCACCTTGATGATAACACAACAGAATACTGGCAAAGCTTTCTGAATAATGCCCTTAATACAAATCAGGATTTGTATCTGAAAGCTGAAGCTTATTATCTAATAATCAAATCCTTTTTTAGAGAAACACGCTACGATGAAGCTTTGCAAACTATAAGAAACTTTGAGCAAACTTTTTTTGATTCACCTTTTCTGAATAATGTTTACGATATAGAACAGCAAATATACTTAAAGCGTGCTGAAAATTATTTTAATGAGAATATGCTCAATCAATCTGAAAAAACTATCAAAAGTTTACTTCAATCATTCCCGGAAACAAAATATTACGATAACGCTCAAAAGTTGCTTGAAAATATTGAAATAAAAAGAGCAGAGCAACTATTTGAAAATGGAGATGCGAGAGAAACAATAAAAAAAGCTGAAAGTTATATCGGCAATAATAAAAAACTCTACGAAAAAGAAAAATGGTTTAACCTTCTCGACAAAGCATATTACAAATTAATAGATGAGCTGAGTAGCGCAGGAAATTCACAGGAAGTAATAATGAACGCAAAGGCATACTATAACTATGTAGAAAATGGCGATAACAAAGCAAAAATTACAGAACACTTCAAAAGCGCACTGTTGGATGTTATGTCCGAAATGATGAATAAAGAAAATTATATCAACATTTTAAGTATGTATAGCACCAACAGCCAAAAAATTGATCAGTGGGAAACCTCCCCTGCCAAAGACTCCATTTATAGCTATGTTGCCTATGCACTTTATAAACTTGAAGAAAACGATAAGAGTGCCAAAATGTTAAACAAAATAACCACCCAGACCCCGGAAGTAAAAATGATGAAAATTCTTTTAAACAAAGAGGTGAATAATTTTGACGTAAACGAACTTGAAAGTAACAGATTCGATTTTTTTATTAAGGAATTAGCAGAGAGAAATCCTTTAAGTGCTTACGATTACGCAAAGAAGTATACAAAAAGTACAAAGAAAAGTCTACAAGCCAGCTACAACGTGGTAAATGCAGTAGAAGGAAATCAGTATACCATTCTGGTAAACAGTTTGTACAATGATACGAAAAATATCAGCAAAAACAATCTTGAAAATATAGCTGAATTTTTTCTTGATGCAGGTGAACTTTTCTACAATAATAATAATTATAGTAAAGCAGAAGAATCATTAAACAAATATATGTCATTTGAAAATATTGATAACAAACCCAAAGCAATGTATTTACTGGCAAAAATCAATACAGACAACAACAATATCCGGAAAGCCAAAGAGCTTTTACAGCAAATTGTGGAAGAATATCCGGATAACTTTTACGCGAGAATGGCTGCAGACCAATTGGAGGATGCAAATTGGAAAGAGAACCTGAAAAACAGGTAGATGTTGAGCTTTTAAACGAAGCATTCAAAACTTTCAATCAGGCTACCGAAAAACTACAGGAATCATACAACCATTTGCAGGCTGAAGCAGTTAAACTGCGGCAGGAAGTGGAAGAAAAAAATAAACAGCTGGAAGAGATGTCGTCTCTGACCCAAGCTATCATTATGAACACCACCAGTGCCATGGTAGCCACCGACAGCAATTTTAATATTTTAATGAAAAACAAAATGGCTGAAAAACTTGAAGCAGATTACGGCTATGAATTTTTTAATAATTACGTTTTTAATGTTAGCAGTGAAAACGCCAGCGAAATAAGTTATGATTACAGTCACTTCAGAGTCAGCAGAGGCAATTTTCATTCAGACAAGTATGAAGGATCTATATTTGTCATTGATGATGTAACGGAAATAAAAAAACTTGAAAAAGAGCAGCACAGAAACGAGAAACTAAAACTCATGGGGGAAATGGCTGCCAATATCGCCCATGAAATAAGAAATCCCTTAGGCAGTATTGAGTTATTTGCATCTCTTTTGCAAAGGGATTTGTCCCAGGACATGGAAAAAAGCCGCCTTGCTGATTCCATAGTAAAAGGGGTCAGAACAATAAATTCCACAATCTCCAACATACTGCTTTTTACTAAAGAAATAAAAGTGAGCAAGTCAGAAGTATATCTTGCGGACATAGTTGACGATGTAATACTATTTATGAGCCATCTTATAAAAGACAAGTCCATAAAATTTAAAAATATTATTAACGAAAATCATACTATTTACTGCGACGTTGAGCTTATGAAACAAGTAATAATGAATATACTTCACAACGCGATTGAAGCCACTGATCAGGGAGGGTTTGTAGGTGTTACCTCAGAAGAAACCCACTCAGAAACGCGAATTATTATTCAGGACAACGGACATGGTATCTCAGATGAATTTATGCAAAATCTTTTTGTGCCCTTTCAAACAACCAAAGCAAAAGGAACGGGTCTTGGATTAAGTATTGTTTATAAAATAATCAAAGCCCACGGCGGTAATATAATTCCTGAGAGTGACGGAAAATCCTATACAATTTTTACTATAAAAATTCCAAAGAGGAGCAGGTAAATGTCCGGGGAAAAAAGAGTGCTTATCGTTGATGACGACGAAAATATGAGAATGGGTATGACTGAAACAGTAAAACGTATGGGCATTTCTGTGGATGAAGCTGAAAATGGAAAAATCGGCTTTGATATGGCTATGAAAAAGGAATACGATTTAATAATAAGCGACATGAGAATGCCAGAAGTAGATGGATTAGGGATGTTTAAAATGCTTAAAACAGCAGGAATCAATACGCCCGTATGCTTTGTTACGGCATACGGTACGGTAAACAGTGCTGTTGAAGCTCTTAAAATGGGTGCTTATGACTACATATTAAAACCTTTTTCATTAGATGTTATAGAAGAACTGGTGAAACGTACTTTTCATTTAAAACGTTCAGGCTTCACTTCCAGAGTAGAGCATAAAGGAGCTATATTCAGAAGCAGTTATATGACAAAAGTTTTTGCGGTTGCTGCTGATATAGCAAATTCTGAAGCAACAGTACTGATAACAGGGGAATCAGGGACAGGAAAAGAAGTCTTGGCAAGGTACATACACGAAAACAGTAACAGGGAAAATAATCCTTTTATTACCGTAAACTGCGCATCAATCCCGGAAAATCTTATTGAGAGCGAATTGTTCGGATACGAAAAAGGGGCTTTTACCGGTGCCGTCAATAAAAAACCCGGGAAATTCGAACTTGCAGACGGAGGAACACTGCTGCTGGATGAAATAGGTGAAATCCCCATTAATTTGCAGGCAAAACTACTGAGGGTTTTACAGGAAAAAGAGATAGACAGACTGGGTGGAACAAAAAAACAAAAGGTAAATGTCCGGATAATAGCAACAACCAACAAAAATCTGAAAGAGGAAGTGGAAAGCGGAAATTTCAGAGAAGATCTTTTTTACAGACTAAACGTAATTTCTATCGAACTTCCACCACTTCGAAAACGTAAAGAAGATATAGAAATGCTGGCTGATTTTTTTATAAAAAAATATTCTGATATTAATAATAAACCTGTAAAAAAGCTTTCCCCAGACGCTTCTGATACACTGAAAAATTATGAGTGGCCGGGCAATGTAAGGGAACTGGAGCATACTATCGAAAGAGCAGTGGTTCTCAGCAAAACAAACGAAATAACAAGCAAAGATCTTTTTATACACGGAATCACATTCAGGGATACAGAAGAAAGTTTTTTAAAGACTCCTGATGAAAATATCCAGGACAATTATAAAGATGAACCCATTACTCACTCAGATATTTTAAAAGGCAGAACTATAGCAGATGTGGAAAAAGAACTCATATTAAATACATTAAAAGAAACAAACGGGAACAGAACCAAAGCGGCTGAAATACTGGGAATAACATCAAGAACACTGAGAAACAAATTAAATGAATATAAAGAAAACGGAATAAATATAGAAGATTATACGTAAAATAACGACATTTAAGACATAACACATGAGATAATAGCGCTATAAATTACAAGGGGCGATTCATAGACTGAGACCTTTGCATAATTCCATAATTGTCACCCTGAACTTGTTTCAGGGTCTCATAACTTACTGATATAATTAGATGCTGAAATAAATTCAGCATGACTAAATAGAGTTGTACAAAGGTCTCAGACTGCTGCCGCCCCCGCACCACTTTGCTAACTAAGATTTCAATGCCTCTATCCCAACAAGAGTAGTTTTTTCCAGCAGTTCAAGAGAAGCGCCCCCACCGGTGGAAATATGACTAATCTTATCAGCAACACCTGCTTGTTTTACAGCGCAAACCGAATCCCCGCCACCCACAACGGTAATGGCATCTAAACCGGCTATAAATTCGGCAATTTCAAATGTTCCTTTGCTGTATTTATCGGATTCAAAAACACCCATCGGGCCGTTCCACATTATAATTTCGGCGTCCCTAATTTCATTTTTAAACAAATCAACTGTTTTTTTGCCTATATCAAGCCCCATCAAATTTTCAGGAATATTTTTTGTCTCAACATAGACAGGCTCTCCTCCAAATTCTTCGGAACATAAATGGTCCACAGGTAACAAAAGAGATACGTTATTTCTTTTTGCTTTATCAGCGATTTTACGAACAGTGTCGGTATAGTCTTTTTCCACAAGTGAATTGCCAATACTAACACCCAATGAATATAAAAAAGTATAAGCCATTGCTCCACCAATAAAAATTTTATCTACTTTATCCAGCAAAGCATCAATCACACCTATCTTATCACTGACTTTTGCACCACCCAAAACAGCATAAAAGGGTTTTTTCGGACTGGATATTATCATATCAAAATATTCAAGCTCACGCTTGAGAAGAAAACCGGCAGCTTTGACTTCTTTGAATCGGGGAAGCCCGTCCACCGAAGCATGTGCTCTGTGGCTCGAACCAAATGCATCATTAATGTAGATGTCGCAAAGCTCGCCAAGGCTACGGACAAAACCGGGATCATTTTGTTCTTCACCTGGATTAAACCGTAAATTCTCCAATAACAGGACATCGCCAGGATTCATGTTATTAATTTTTGCTTTAGCAACCTCACCGGCAATATCATCAACAAACTCGGTTTTAAAATAATTTGCTGACAAATAATCAGCAACAGGTTTTAAAGAAAATTCTGGCATGACTTTGCCTTTAGGTCTACCCAAATGTGAAGCCAATATCACTTTTGCACCTGCATTTCTAACATAACTGATAGTACCTATTGCCTCATCTACACGTGTGGTATCCTGCAATATACCATCTTCAACAGGAACGTTAAAATCCACACGGACAAACACTCTTTTGGATTTCAAATCTATCTCATCAATAACTTTGATACCTTCAATCATAATTGAGCCCCCAAAACCAGCGAATTGAATTAAATAAGCATCGTAGCAAGTTCAGCTACACGGTTGGAATATCCCCATTCATTGTCATACCAGCTAAAAACCTTAACATGGTTACCATCCATAACTTTAGTCAAAGAGGAATCAAAAATTGAAGAATACGGATTTCCGTTATAATCCACAGAAACCAGTTCTTCTTCCGTATAAAGCAAAATCCCTTTCATTTCATTTTCTGCAGCTTTTCTTACAGCCGCATTAATTTCTTCTTTTGAAACATTTTGCTGCAGAACACAGCTAAAATCTACAATAGAGACATTAGGCGTAGGAACCCTAATAGCAATTCCGTCAAGTTTGCCCTTAAGTTCTGGCAAGACAAGCCCTACAGCTTTAGCTGCTCCGGTGGAAGTTGGAATCATGGAAACTGCTGCCGCTCTTGCCCTTCTGATATCTTTGTGAGGTAAATCAAGAATTTTTTGGTCATTGGTATATGAATGAACTGTTGTCATCAAACCGTTCACAATACCAAAATTATCATTAAGTACTTTTGCCACAGGAGAAAGACAATTTGTTGTACAGGATGCATTGGATACAATATGATGATTATCTTTATCATATTTTTGAAAATTTACACCAATGTTTACAGTGATATCGGGATTCTCAGCGGGTGCTGTTATCAAAACTTTCTTGGCACCGGCTTTTAAATGTTTTTCCGCATCCTGGCGCTTCCTGAAAAGCCCCGTAGACTCAATAACAACATCCACACCCAAATCTTTCCATGGCAAATTTCCCGGATCTTTTTGTGCAAAAACATTTATTTTTTTACCGTTAACGGTAATAGCGTCATCAGTATGAGAAATATCAAGATCTGCTGTGCCATGCACAGAGTCATATTTTAACAGATGGGCAAGAGTAGCCGCATCAGTTAAATCATTAATTGCAACAAAATCCACATCAAGTCCTTTTTGCCATGCTGCCCGTAATGCACACCTACCTATTCTTCCAAAACCGTTAATCGCTACTTTCACTGCCATTTTCTTCCTCCTTTTTATTTAACATATTTTTCAAAGAATCTATCTGACCATTGATAAAGTTAAAAATATTTTTCAAATCCTTGTCCTCAATTTTTTTCCTGTTACTTATAATGTTTGTCATTCTCTCGATAGCAAATACTGACCTTTTAGCCAGATCTTCCATCCGCGTGGAATCTTTTTCCATCAATCTTTTGTAATTATTAACTATCTTATTAAGCTTATCTATCTTAATTTTTAATTCTTTATTTTCATTTTTCAGTCGAAGAAAATCTTTTGTGCTGTCTTGCTCAAGAATTTTTTCCAGTGTTTTGTTTAATTTTTTAATCCTTGCCTGGGATTTTTCATATTCTTGATAAAGCTCATCGTATGCCTTTTTAAGGGAGCTAACTTCATTAAGACTGTTTACTCTATCTTTGGATATTTTTTTGATTTTTTGTTGGGATTTTTCCAAAGATTTAACAAGATGATACTGTTCAGTAATATCATTTAGAAACTCACCAGCCTCAATTACGTTCCCCTCGGAATCAAAAATTGGATACATAACTTGTTCAAAAACATATTCCTCCCCATTCATGTTAACTTCAATATGCTGATTGTAAGACTGTTTTTCTGCTATTACTTTATTAAGGGGGCACCAGGAGCAGATATCTTCAAAATTATAAATCATCTTGTAACATTTACTACCGATAAATTGTGGTAAATTGCTATTACCTACAAATTCTCCCACAGCACGGTTTATATTAACCAATTCATATTCCAGATCAATAGAAAAAAGAGGATTATTTAATCCATCAATAAGTTTCAGCATTTTTTGCCTGCTGTTTTTCAATACAGACACACTCTCACTTAAACTTTCTATTTCAATGTTTTTGCTGTTAATTTCCTCTTCATAACTTAGTCTTTTGTCATCAAGAACAGTCACCTCTTTTTCACATTCTTTCAGTTCTTCTCTAAGAAACTCTATTTCTTTTTCCAGCTGATTTAATTCTGTAAGATTCAGTGAACTAAATTCCAGTAAGCCCTGCAAAAAAGCAGTCACTCTATTCCTTTTGTTATCATCCTGAAAAACAATGACCAGTTTTGTATCGTCTATAGTAACTCTTAAGAAATAAAATATGAAAACCTTGCTATCTTTTTTAAAAAAGGATACAGCAACATCATCCCTGTACAAATTATCTTTGATTGTATCGGGTATTCTATATTCCAGAAACTCTTGTTTAGTGAAATAATAGAAATTGTTACTGTCAGTCTCCAAAATAAAAAAATCAAACATATCAGTATATTTGGCAAAACGTTTAAAAAAATCTTTCCATTGTACATTCATATAAAAACCCCTTTCGAAAGGACAAAACAATCAACCTTACTTGCGCCACCCTTTTTTAGCACCCTTGCACATTCATTTATTGTACTACCTGTAGTAAGTATATCATCAATAAGTAAAATGTTCAATTTGTAAACGCTGGTTTTAAGTCCGATTGCATTTTTCAGGTTAGTCTCCCTGTTTTTCTTTTTCAACTGCCACTGATACTCTGTATTTTTACGCCTCACCAATACGTCTTTTTTGGGTATATTATATTTATCTGCCAAAGCAGCAGAAATTATATCAACAGGATGTCTGAATCTTCTCAGCTTTCTGATAATGTGGGAAGGAACGGGGACTACAACATCATATTTTAAAAAATTATAGTTCAAAAGAGGAACTAACTCTTTTAAAAAATAAATTTCCCTGACCCCATATCTGAATTTTATATCCTTGAGTAATTTCTTTATAACACCTGTATACCAGAACGGAATATATAAAAAATCATAGTTATTTTTGTTAAAGCAGTTCCTGCAATAAACAGTTTCCACTTCAAGAGGATAACCGCAGGAAAAACAGACATTTTTTACATATGGAAGTTTTTTTATACAACTGCCACAGAGATATGAACCTACATCTATCAAATCATTGCAAACAGCGCATTCACAATAAAATATTTCATTTAATAAACAGTGACTCACCGGTCATTTCTACTGGTTTCGGGATTTTTAAAACATCAAGCATTGTAGGAGCAATATCCGCAAGCTTTATATCTTTATTACGAGATAATTTACAGGGATAATTGTAAACAATAAAAAATACCTTATTTAAAGTGTGGGCAGTATGAGGTTGGTCATTCTCGTAGTCCCACATCTGTTCACTGTTACCGTGATCTGCAGTAACCATCAGAACAGAATCTGTCTTATCAGCTATTTTAACAACCCTTCCCAGCTGCTCATCAACCGCTTTACATGCTTTAATGGCAGCTGATTCAACACCAGTATGACCAACCATGTCAGGATTTGCAAAATTCATAATAGTGACATCAATATCGTTATTCAGAAACTTATCCTCAAACCTGTCGCAGACAGTTTTAACACTCATTTCAGGTTTTTCGTCATAAGTGGAAACATCCCTGGGCGATGGAATAAGCTCTCGGGACTCCCCCTCAAATTCAACTTCTCTGCCACCGTTAAAAAAGAATGTAACATGGGCATACTTTTCTGTCTCAGCTATACGCAGCTGACTAAGCTTGTTCCTGCTGATTACTTCTCCAAGAATATTATCCAGACTCAAAGGTGGAAAAGCCACAGGTAAATCAAACGATTTGTCATACATTGTCATAGTTATAAAAAAAGGCTTTATATTTTTTTTGGGAAATTCTTCAAAACTGAAATCAGTAAACACCTTTGTAAGTTCCCTGGCTCTGTCCGCTCTAAAATTGAAAAAGAAAATACCGTCTTCGCTGTTAATACCGCAAAAACTATCTTTTACAACAGTTGGGGTTATAAATTCATCCGTTTCACCTCTGTCGTATGCAGCAGTCACTGCCTCAGATGCAGAATCCGCCGATAATCCTTCTCCATAAACTATGGCACGGTATGCTTTATTAATCCTTTCCCATCGTTTATCTCTGTCCATGGAATAAAATCTTCCGGAAACTGTAGCTATTTTCCCGTAATTTAAGGAATCAAGATACTGACACAAATCCTTTATATAATTAATACCGTTTTTGGGAGGCGTATCTCTGCCATCCATAAACGCATGTATATATACATTTTTAATGCCGAAATCCTTTGCCGACTTAATTAGTCCTTTCAGATGTGTTATATGGCTATGAACCCCTCCATCACTGACAAGACCGAAAAAATGCAAAACCCCGTCAGAGTCCTTTATTTTTTTATAAAAAGAAATAATATTCTCATTATTACTGATTTCGCCGGTTTCAATAGCCTTATTAATCCGTAAAAAGTCCTGATAGACAATTCTGCCGGCACCTATATTCATATGACCAACTTCTGAATTCCCCATTTGACCGGCAGGCAAACCAACCCATTCTTCACTGGCATTAAGCAACGTATGCGGCGAATTTTCCAACAACCTGTTAAAATTAGTCGGGTTGCTAAGGTGAACCGCATTATGGTCCGCTGACTCCCTAAATCCCCACCCATCAAGGATTAATAAAATAATCTTATTTTTATGTCCCATAAAAATACCTTTACCCTTTAGACATCAAAATATCGCTACATTTTAATTACGCCCTTTTTTTCCAGCTCGCTCTTACATTCTGTACAATATCTTGCAAATGGGACATACTCAAGGCGGCGCTCTTCTATTTCTTCACCACATTCCATACAAACGCCGTAAGTTCCTTCCCTGATTCTGTTTAAAGCCTGTTCCACAAGTCTCAGTTTTAGAGCATCCGTTTCAACTCTGCCAAGCATAAGATTTCTGCTATAAATACTGTAAGCTTCGTCAGCAGAATCTTTACCTGTATCAGTACCAAGATTTATCGCTTCGTCATATCTGCTTTTCAAACTTTCCAGCAGATCCGCCCTAAGCTCGTGAAGTTTAGTCTTGAAATACTGGATTTGTGCATCTTTCATAAAATCCTCCTACCTGTGGTATGGGTGATTCATATTAATAGTCATGGCCCTGTATATTTGCTCAAATATTACAAGTGTTGCTATTTTGTGCGCAAACGTTAGCTTTGACAAAGAAATTAGTGCATCTGTTTTTTCTGTCAAGGTATTTGGCAGTCCATTTGCTGAGCCAACGATAAAAGCTATTTTACCGCTAATCTCTATTTGTTTGCCAAGCCATTCAGCAAATTGTTCACTTGAAAAAGATTTACCCCTCAGATCCAACCCAACTCTGTAATAACCTTCAGAATGTTTTACAATTTTTGTAAGGCATTTTTGAGACATATCTTCAGAATTGTCCGTACTATCGGAAATCTCAACAAAATCTGCAGAATAAACAGCAGATATCCTTTTAAGGTAATCACTAATCAAAGTTTCATAATTATCATCTTTTAATTTTGCTGCCAGTATTACTTTGATATGCATAAAAATACCTTTGGTTGAAACTAACAAAACAAAGTCTATAACCTGTACGACGGTGATCTCAGCCGTGTAAGTGGGCTTACATATATATTATGTCAAAAACTATGTCAATATTTATTGCACTCCGACAACTTTCGGCATAAAAATACATTGTATAATAGTAATAGATTATGTTAATTATTAAATTAAAATATAATAATTAAGAAACATCGTTCAAAAGAGGTAACAATGCAAAATAATAACAATATAAAGAAATCCCAGTATCTTATTGATGAAATAAAAGTTGGTGATACATGGAGAATGTTTAAAATACTTTCAGAATTTGTCGAAGGATTCGAACATCTGGCTGATGTTGAGCCGGCTGCCAGTATTTTCGGTTCTGCTCGTATAAAAGAAGATCACAAAGATTACCGTAAAGCCAGAACCCTCGGGAAAATGCTTGCAGATAATGGAATAACAGTTTTAACCGGCGGAGGCCCGGGAGTAATGGAAGCTGCAAACAGAGGAGCTATGGAAGCTGGAGGAGGTTCGGTGGGTCTTAACATAGAACTGCCATTTGAACAAAAACCGAATCCCTACGCCAAAAAACTAATAACATTCAACTACTTTTTTGTAAGAAAAGTAATGCTGGTAAAATACGCCAGTGCATTTGTTATTTTCCCCGGCGGATTCGGAACTATGGATGAACTTTTTGAAGCTTTAACATTAATACAGACGAAAAAGATACTCCCTTTTCCACTGATACTTGTGGAGAAAAATTACTGGAAAGGTCTGATAAACTGGATAGAAAACATGATGATAAAAAATAACTTTATATCTGAAAATGATCTTGATATAATCAAGATGATAGATGAGCCCGGAGAAATACTTGAGTGTATAAAAAACTTTCTAAAGGTGTAAAAATGAAAAAATTTAATCTTTTTTCGCTTTTGATAATTTTCATCTTTGTTGGTTGTTCCAAACCTATGAATAATTATTCAACATACATTTTTAATCCCCAAACAGAACATACACAACAACTTAAAAACAAATATTCAAATTCCTTGTATAATGCATACAAAAATATGCACGAAAGAGGAATTCCCATACAAAAAGCCGGTTTAGGATTCACATCGGGTGAAGGGTGTGAGCCTTTATGTGATAATAAACCGGGAGATTTTTGGGTATATATTATAAGTCCTTATGAAAAGCCTATCAGCACCAAAAAATATAATACCATAAATAAGCGTGCTGAAAAAGTATTCAAGCACAAAGTTCAGGATATTATATACGCAGTAAAATATGCCCCCTCAGAAAAGCTTGTGAAGGATAAAAGCCTGAAAGGTGTTTTAATTGGAACAAACTGGCCGGTATATTCCTCCATTGGAGAGTATTTTGAACCTAAAGAATATGAAGAAGCAGACATTTATATTCCCTATTCAGTAATTGAAAAATATGTTAAATACGAAATCTACTTTTCGGATTTGCTGTGCAACTCATTCATTTTTACCAAAAATAAAGAAAGTAAACGTAAAAATATAAAACTTTGTAAGAACAATTGATTTTTCGTATTTGTAAAAAAAAGTAATTTACTGTTGACACATCGTTAAAATAGGCTAAATTAGTGATATAGTATGCACTCAGGAGGAAGTTGTGACAAAGAAAGAGTATATAATAGGTGATATATTTAGAGTCATGGATTATGCCATGCAAATGGAGAAATATGTTGTGCTCACAAGAGCAATTGCGGATTCAGAACATTTTTTTCTCGTAAGTATTAAATCATTCGAGCCTTGGAGCGAAAGGGTTATATCTGCTAAAAACATATACGAAAAAACAAGCTTGTCCGATGATGAAATCCAGTACCTGGCCAACACTTCCCGTGTAGCACATGTTGGAAATATAAGTGAATTTAAAGATGACCTTCGCAAAATGTTGTTAGAAAAAGAAGAGCAAAATAACAGACAGTCAGCTTAAAGCAGGCTGTCTGCTTTTTAAAACGCCTGCACAGAATTTTTTAAATAAAATATAAATTTTATTAGCTCAGTTTTTTCAAAAAAAAAATTTTCAGTATTCTCACCATTGATTTACTAAAATTATATATCATGATATAATGTTTCCATGAAAATATTGATCGTCGAAGATGATACAATACTTGGTTTATCATTGTCTGAATATTTGAAAAACGAAAAAATGACCGTAACATTAATATCTGATGCCAGTGAAATAGACAAATTTTTCAATTATGAATATTTTGATGTAATACTTCTGGATTTGATGCTGAATATTAAAAAGGGAGAAACAATATTATCCCATATCAAACGAAAACATCCTGGTATTCCTGTCATTATAATAACAGCAAAAGGAGAAATAGGAACAAAAGAAGAGTGTTTCAATAAAGGTGCTGACGATTATATTGTCAAACCGTTTGACCCGAAAGAACTGTTACTACGGATTAAATCTGTGGGTAAAAGATACGGATGTTTTGAAAATATAATAAAAATCGGAAAAGCTTGCATAAATATAGATAATCAGACTTTAATATCGGATAATAAAGAAATAAAACTCACCAAAAAGGAATGGGATATACTCTACATTTTATTAATCAACCGCAACAAAATGGTAACTACTCAAAGAATTATTAACTATGTATGGGGGGATAAACCGGTGGGAACGGAATCGGTTCGCACTTATATAAGGCATTTACGTCAGTATCTTCCGGAAAATGCTATTAAAACGTATAAGGGCAGGGGGTATATGCTTGTCAGTGAATAGGC
>JAALLQ010000149.1_pt1 | contig 23119 bp, 20 predicted proteins | sample 7245921 | NCBI WGS metagenome assembly JAALLQ01 (sample SAMN13049200, study PRJNA578106) | oil field metagenome | isolation source: filtered produced water from oil reservoir B7 | place: USA:offshore Texas | collected 2016 | reverse complement strand
AGCCAGTCCATCCTTTCCTTTTCCTCACCCAGAGCATTGCCAAGCTCATTTGCCCTGCCTGCAATATCCCTCTGGGCATCGGTCATCTTACCGTGGAGTACGAGCTGATGTCGGGTATTCTCCACAACCTCGGGAGGTGCTGCACCGGAAGGACACAGTTGCTCACAGAGTCCGCAGGTAGTGCACATGTTCAGGCTGTCGAGCACATCCTTATCCGCCTCAAGACCCATGGAGACACCATGTGCCACAAGCATACGTCCCCTGGCACTGGCGGATTCCCAGCCCACAACATCAAAGACCGGACAGACCGAACGACACGTTCCACACCTGACACATTTCAGTATTGAACGCATATCATGATCCATGCTCAGACCCCCATCTTACCCGGATTGAGTATTCCCTTCGGGTCGAGAGCCTTCTTGATCGTCATCATTACATCCAGGGCATTCCCAAGTTCAAGTTCAAGGTACTCGCTTCTTGCACCACCGACACCGTGCTCGGCGGTCACAGTACCACCCATCCTGATGGCAGTATGGTGTATCTTATCGGCTGCACTGTTGAGTTTCTCCCAGTCACCATCTTCTAGCACATCGATACACATTCCTGTGTGCAGGTTCCCGTCACCGATGTGTCCGTATGTCATGATCGGCAGGTCGAACTCATCGGATATCTCACGTACCTTGTGCAGCATCTGTGGGATTTCCTTTATGGGTACGCCGATATCCTCGCCCACGTATACACGGGTACGCAGAGGATCAAGGCGTGAGACCGCTGCCCCCACAAGCCTTCTGGCAGCCCATATCTCATCACGCTCTTCCTTGTTGGCTGCCGTCTTGATATCTATGGCCAGGGACTTGCAGACTTGCTCTATCATCTCGATTCCTTCACGCACGGAGTTTTCGGTACCGTCCACCTCAAAGAGCAGGATGGCTCCCACTTCGGGAATTCCTATATGGGGGTCATAGGCATTGATGGCCTGTATGATATTACTGTCGAGGATCTCACATGCAGAAGGTATGATTCCCGATGAAAGTACCTTCACAACCGCCTTTCCGGCAAGTTCCGGGTCCTCAAAAGAAGCAAGCAATACCGAGCGCTCCTGTGGCAGTGCCCTTACCTTCAGTGTGGCCCCGGTTATTATCCCGAGTGTTCCTTCAGAACCCACGAAAAGATCTGTAAGAGAATAACCTGCCACGGATTTCATGGTCTTTGAGCCTGTGTTTATAATTGTCCCGTCAGCCAGTACAACTTCAAGGCCAAGCACATAGTTGCGGGTGGTACCGTACTTCACAGAGCGCATTCCGCTTCCGTTATTGGCAATGAGTCCGCCCAGTGTGCACATGGCAGAGCTTCCGGGATCTGGCGGAAAGAAAAAACCATACGGTTCAAGTTCTGCATTAAGCTTCTCCTGGACGATCCCCGGCTCGACCACAACCTGCAGGTTATCAAGGTCCATCTCGACCAGATGGTTCATAGCCGACATATCAAGCACAATGCCACCTTCCACGGGTACTGCTCCTCCGGCAAGTCCCGTACCGGCACCCCTGGCTGTTATGGAAATATCATTATCATATGCAAGTTTCACTATCTCTGATACCTGTTTGGTGGTATCCGGCCTGATCACAAAATCAGGCATTCCCCTTATCTGGGAAGCATCACAAGAATAACAATAAAGATCTGCAGTTGAAGTGGAAACCCTTTTTTTACCAGCAATCTCCTGCAACTTTTCAAGTAGAACGGTATTTTGCATGGAATCAGTTTTTAACTAAGAATATAACATTTATACTTGTTGGTGACGGCAAAAGCTTTACATCTACCTGCAACATTTAGCCAGCGATGACACGATACTTTGAGGTACTGCAACGGGACGGAGCCGCCCGTATCGGTAAGCTGCTTTTCGGTGAGACCGCGCAGACCCCTTATATAATAGATACCAGGACCTTAAGCTCAGAGGACAGCCTGATAACGGATGCAGGGTCTGTCTGGGCATCAGGGTCTTTCGAAGAGGCAGAAAGGAATTTTAATAAAATACGTGAAGCTGTTAAAGATAACTCACTGGTGATCCTGCCTCACCAGTCATACCCCCCTGAGGTCCCTGAGGAAATAAAAGACTCTGCAACATGCAGATATGATCCTGACAATGAAGGTCCCACCGGGGAAATATCCAGACCAGGCTGCAGCTCAGACGCCAGTGATATGTATATTATGGAAGGTGCCGGCTGTTTTGAGAACAATGCAAGGCAGTTCTTCAATGAACTGATAGAGATGAAGAAAGATATTGCAGCTGATACCGCGGTCTATACACCCAACATCTGCCTGCCCGAAAACCTTGCCATGCTGCTGTACCTGGGAGTGGACATTGTTGACAATACAAAGGCTCTTGTCGCAGCCCACAGTGACATATTCCTTACAAGCGCAGGCAGATTCTATCTTGATTCGCTTACCGAGATGCCCTGCAGGTGTGAAGCATGTGCAAAAACAAACGCATCCGAGCTCAGGGAAATGGAAAAGAGAGAGCGTGCAAAGATCCTTGAAAAGCATAACCTCAATGCCCTGGAAGCAGAACTCGTGCTTGTAAGAGAAAAGATACGTGCCGGCATGCTACGCGAATATGTGGAGGGACAGTGCAGAACGAGACCCTGGCTGACAGCACTTTTGAGGCTCGCAGACAGTGAATATGAGTACCTGGAAGAGAAAAGTCCCCTTGCCAGATCCAATGAGATGCTGGCAAACAGCAGTGAATCACTCAGCAGGGTCGAGATCGTAAGATTTGCACAAAGGGTTCAAGAGCGCTACACTCCACCGGAAGCAGATGTACTGGTACTGCTGCCATGCTCCGCAAAAAAACCATATTCCATATCCAACTCCCACTGGAAGTTCATCAAAGCCATAGGAGACAAACGCCGTTTTGTGCATGAGATGATAATCACATCACCCATGGGGATAGTTCCCAGGGAACTGGAGCTTACCTATCCTGCAGCACACTATGATACCGCAGTGACTGGCTACTGGGATGCCGAAGAGCGTGAGTGGGTTGCAGGCTGCCTGGAAAAGTACCTCAGGAAAAACAAGTACAATGTAATTGTTGCCCATGTGGAGGATGCCTACAGGCATATATGTGAAATGGTTTCCGAGAGACTCGGGACAGAGATGATATTCACATCTTCAGGCAGTGTGACATCCCCGGATTCACTTAAAAGGCTTAAGGAAGAGCTTTCAAAACACACACAGGGTCGGGCACGCAATGTGGAAGAGCGTAAGAAGGACATGATGCGCTGCCTTGCAGATTACCAGTTCGGCAAAGGAGCCTCGGAGATACTTGTGCCTGAGGGTACAATAATCAAAGGACCCTTCCCCAAGTATCAGATATTTGAGGGAAAAAAGCAACTTGTCACCCTGATACCCCAGTACGGCACACTTGCTGTCACCATTGAGGGCGCCGAGCGTATGATAGAATCCGGAAGATACGTGGTGGAAATTGACGATTTCGTACCAAAGGGATCTCTGCTTGCACCCGGAGTTATAAAAGCGGACCCGCAGATCAGACCCGGTGACGAAGTATTTGTGAGAGGAAAAAATGCAGTCTGTGTCGGCAGGGCCGCCATGAGCGGAACCGAGATGCAGGAGTCAGGACGCGGAGTGGCAGTCGACCTGCGTCATGTTAAAAAGGTAAAATGACAGAGTAATAATGGGTGATACCGAAGACATGAGAGTTCGATACTTCCGGCCGCAGGATTTTGAAAAGGTAATGGAGATCGAATCTGAGGCCTTTGAAGAACACAACCCCTTCATTTACATGAATTTTTATGAGATGAACAATGAATGTTTCCTTGTAGCTGACTACAATGGTTATGTGGTGGGTTTTGTGGCCGGCTACCAGATGTCTGAAACCGAAGGAAGGGTTTTTTCGCTTGCAGTAAGAAAGGGTTACCAGGGCTATGGAATTGGCAGCAGGCTTCTGGAATCCATAATGAGGGTCTTCAGGCAAAAGTCACTCAGGTATGCAAACCTCGAGGTCAGGCTCAGCAACGTCAGAGCACAGAACTTATACCGGAAAATGGATTTTATACCCTGCTGGATCGAGCATGCTTACTATTCCGATGGGGAAGATGGCATAATAATGAAAAAAGTCCTCTCCCCAGATATAAGAACAGGAGTAAGCAAGGCCTCAAGCAAGCCTACACGTCAGGCAGAGTGGCCTGCCCTGAAGATAAGGAACAACATTTAGGTACTTTTGACAAGCCGGGCACTTGCTTTATGAGCAAGTTCCTGCATTCTTGAAGAAGTACCACCAAAGTCCGATACGTTGTTATTTTTTGAAATAACAGATGCCAGATCATTTCCAAGCACGAATATAGCATGTTTGTGTTCGGCCTTACTGCGGTGAACATGCAGCGGACTTATGGACAGCGAGTTGTACTCGCTAAACTCATCTTCTGTTCCCATATGCTCGAAATGCTTTTTAATTTGAGCCATCAGAGCATGCAACTGTATAAGTTCATCTTTGTGCATACCAACCAACCTTAAATAAGCTATGATAAACCTGAACTATGATTTTAGGACAGTCCAAATTTTGTACCGAGTTTTAAATTTCTTATATCGGAATAAAGGCATTTCCCCCGGAAGAGGAAATTAAGTTTTGATATATAAGAGTTTCGAATATATCATAATGATTAATCATTTAGAAAATGAGAAAAATGTGAGTACATCCTAAAATATAACAGTCCTATAAAATAAAATTAGTAGTGCCTGCGCGCAGGCACCTTACAGAAAAATCACAGTGCATCAGCGGTGAAGACCTTCACGGATGCAGGCCTTTTTGTAACACTTCCCACCTTTGCACCGATCAGGTTCTCAATTCCTTTGTCTGCTGCAATGTCAAGTATCCTTTGCGTGACAACTCCGTCAAAGACCACACTCTTCACTTCGCTGTCATAATCCTTGAGGGTGCTTACAAGATCCCTTACGGCAGTCTCATTGACAACCTTATCCTTTGAATCCAGGAAGCGGGCACTGAAAGTTCCCAGCAGGTCATTGGCATGTGTCTTGAACTTCTTTCCCGCGGGAGAAGCCTTTACGCTTATATCTGCTTTCTTTGCTTCTACAGCCTTTGGTTTTGACCTGTCACGTGAGTTTCTCTTGGAACCCTTGCCCTCGGCTGAAGGAGGTATCTCCTTAACACCAACCTTCTTGACCTTCGGAGGGCCTACCCTCTTGATATCGGATCTCCTGTCCTTTCTCTTGGAGATACGTGATGTTTTTCCGGAATTCTCTTCGGAATCCTTGATGCTGTACTTATCAATTACCTGTTCAACAGGAACTTTCTGCCTAAGGGATCTGATGATCTCTTTCTGCACGAGGTCCTCGACACTCTTGCCGTCAGGGGCACGGGCAATGTAGTCCACATTTGCCACCTGGACCATTTCCTTGACAATGAGCTCGCCTCCACGGTCACCATCTGTAAACACGGTCACAGTATCCTTCTTCTTGGTAAGGTCCGCAACCTCGGGAGGAACATTGGTGCCTCCGACACACACAGTGTTCTTTATACCGTAGCGGAGAAGGTTCAGGACATCAGCGCGACCCTCGACAACGATAATCGCATCTGAATCAAACACCGCAGGTCCGCATGGGACCTTATTCTTTCCGAAGAACTGCATCTCTTCGACCCTTACGGACTGGCGGACCTGGTCTGCTATCTCCTGTGATTCAGGCAGGTTCTCATCGAACATCCCGGTGAGGATGAACTTTGCCCTTTCTATTATCTGGTGCCTTTTGGTCGCCCTGACATCCTCCATCTGGGTGATCTCGATCTTCGCACTGCATGGACCGACCCTGTCAATTGTTTCCAGGGAAGCTGCCAGAATTGAGGTTTCGACCTTATCAAGACTTGAAGGGATAAGGATAGTACCTCTTGTCTTGCCGCCCTTGGCACTTACAACGACTTCGATCCTCCCTATTCTGCCGGTCTTCTGGAGGTCACGCAGGTCAAGGTCTGACCCAAGCAAGCCCTCGGTCTGGCCGAAAATAGCTCCTACTATATCGGGACGCTCAATTATCCCGTCAGCATTGATCTTGGAATGGATGATATATTTTGTAGTATCTGCATTTTGCATATAGATTCTCCTTGAGTTATTTTATGAAGACGCCTCAGGTCTTCATTCAATGCAAAAATAGTAGAATCCGTTAACACTACATGTAGACATATGAGGCAGGCAGCACGAAGAATGTATTAACACCAGGAAAGGGATTTCCCATCTTTTAAAATATAAGTCAGGACTTATTAAATTGAAATATAAGACACCATTGCTAAACTACATCTACTATATGCCCTTTTTAAACCATTAGTTTAACATGTGCCGTGGTATCTAAGTTAACCACTCAAACATCCTGTACAGACATATTTAGCAGTTTTCCAAATCCCTCATCAAATCCCGATAGATATAATCTTACCTTGCACTTTGTATTTTCCTGCTCTCCCTGAGTTTATAATATGGTTTTACACGTAATGAATAATGATTATGATTAAACTATATTTGCATTATTTGGAAACACCCATACATGGGGCATTTCTGTGATCTTGATGTCGTATCAAGCATTGAATGTAACTAAACAAATGTTGTTACATAAGATACTATAATGCAAAGTCTTATAAACTTATGGGTGCGTAGCAAACGCACATTTAAAACATAGAACACAAGTTATCTTGACCTGTACGCACTCTGAATACATCGAAGATCAAGGAACAATCAATATAAGTGAAGTAGTTACAGATAAGGTTCAGACATGTACAAAAAAGAGACTGCAGACAGAAAAAAACTGATCATAGTGGGAGGAGGAGCTGCCGGCATGGCCGTGGCAACAAGTGTAAGACGCCATGGAAACTATGATATCACCGTATTCTCATCCGATTCCCATACAGCTTACAGCCAGTGTGGCATGCCCTTTGTGCTCGCCGGGGAAATAAAGGATTTCGACTCACTTGTATTGAGGAAAAAGGAATTCTTTGCGGAAATGGATATAGACCTGCGACTCAATACCACAGTGGATTCCATTGACCTGGAAGCCCGCACTGTTTCCACAGGTAAGAAAACATATGCCTTTGACAAACTGCTCATTGCCACAGGCAGCAGGCCAGAAGTGCCCGGGAACCTGAGATCCGGAGCAGAAATGGATAATGTCTTCACTCTCAGGACACTCAGCGATGGAATGGAAATTGACCGGGCCATGAAAAAGGCAGAGAGCATTGGTGTTATAGGAGGCGGAGGTATTGGTGTGGAAATTGCCATTGCCGCTGCAAAGAGAGGGCTCAGAACGTTTCTGGTCAACCGTGGAACTTCCCTTCTATCACATAATATAGATCCGGATATGGCGGAGATTGTTCAGGAGCACATAGAGTCCCTGGGAGTAAGTGTCCTGACAGGAGAGACACCACGATCGATCAACGGCCAAAATAAAGTCGAGTCTGTCACCATCGGAGGGGAGGATTTTCCTGCCGATATGGTAGTAATATCCACAGGTGTCTGGCCTGAGACAGAACTTGCATCTGATGCCGGCATAGAGATTGGCAGTACCGGAGGAATAATCGTGAACGATCATCTTCAGGTGAAAACAAAGCAAGGTTTTGACCCTGATGTCTATGCAGGCGGAGAATGTGTCCAGTTGTATGATTTCGTTACCGGATCTCCAATGCTGAGTCAGCTTGCAAGCACCGCAAGAAGGATGGCCGGCACCATACGCGACAACCTTATATCAAAACCCTCAACCTTCGGACCCATTGTCAACCCCTGGGTGGGTGCTGTCGCAGAGCTGCAGGTCGGAACTGTGGGCATCAGCACAAGGATAGCAAGGGAGCATGGCATTGATATTGTGAGCGGTCTTGCCACAGGCAGCACCAGGGCAGGCTATTATCCCGGTTCAACGAGGATCTTCGTCAAATTATTGTTCAGTAACAGGGTACTGGTAGGTGCCCAGGTGATTGGTGGAGAGGGAGTAAAAGAGAGAATAGACGGGCTCTCCCTTGCAATAAAGAAGAAAACCACAGTTGACGAACTCCTTGAACTTGAGACCTGCTACACCCCACCACTTTCCACCCTGGAGGACCCAATGATATTTGCAGTCCGGGGAGCTCTTAAGAAGATGCCCGGGAGTAAGAAGTGATAGAGATAGACGGGTCCTTCGGCGAGGGAGGCGGACAGATACTCAGAACCGCAGTATCCCTTGCAGCGGTGATCGGGGAGGACATAACTATTAAAAACATCCGTAAGAACCGCCCGAACCCCGGACTAAAGCCCCAGCATATGAAATCCATCGAACTTGCAGTCCTTATATCCGGGGCAAGAGTCAGGGGACTTTATCCGGGTTCAACTGAGATCTGCTTCTCTCCAGTGGAAATAAAGGGGATTGATGCGACAATAGACATCGGTACTGCCGGAAGTATCCCGCTGCTTTTACAGTGTATTATGCCGGCAGCCTGTGCCTCTAATGAAAATATCAGCCTCAGGATACGGGGAGGGACAGATGTTGCCTGGTCACCGTCCGTCGATTACCTGAAGAACGTAACCCTCAATGCAATGTCCAGAATGGGATACAGGGCAAGTATCAGAACCATTGCCAGAGGATATTATCCAAAGGGTGGAGGACTTGTAGAAGTAATGATAGAGCCTGCTGGTCTTAAAGAATATCATTACTACCGGGAAGAAGAGAACATTTCCGGCATATCCCATGCATCGAATCTTCCGGAACATGTAGCCCGAAGGCAGGCCGAATCCGCGAAAGAGATTCTGAAAGAGCATGGATTTGAATGTGATATCCGCATGGAGGATAACAATTATTTTTCCACTGGAAGCGGAGTGAATCTCTGGTCAGGTTTAATTGGCTCCGTATCAACCGGAAAAAGAGGGCTGCCTGCTGAAAAGGTAGGAAGCCGTGCTGCAAAACAGATAGCTACAAGCCTACAATCGGGTGCTGCTGTTGATATTCATCTTGCCGATCAGCTCATACCATTTATGGGACTTGCAGGCGGAGGTTCCTTTACTACTACAGAGCTCAGTGGTCACCTGAAAACAAACATATGGGTAACGGAAAAGTTCCTTGATGTAAGATTCGAAGTAAAAGAAACAGACGGACTGGTAAGTGTCCGTATAAGATAAGTTTTTTCAGGATTCTCTGATGCTGATATAATCAGCAGGTATGTTCTTTGCCAGAACTATATCGTCATTGACAACAACTATATCGATGCCATCTTCCTGAGCTGCTTCGGCATCTATCTCAAAGATCACCGGATTCTCGGTATGTATGGAAGCCGCTCTCATGGCCTTGTCAAATGACGTACTGAGGTGTACGTAACACTGCCTCACAGGAATTATCCCATTCTCAAGCAGCATATCTGCCTCTTCCTGGCTGACCCCGTAGTAAAGATAGGGAAGTTCATTCTCAGGATAGTCGGGTACAAGATCAACTTCAACGGAATGACCGTATCGGGCCCTGATAAAAGATCCGTCAATCTCATAGCGTCCTTTCCTGTCAGATTCCACAAGGGAAATCAGGCGTTCGGTGGTACCCCACTTGTAACGCTTTTTCATGATCTTGCAGAGGATATCCATATCCACCCAGCCCTGGGAATCAATTTCAAGACCAACGTCCTCAGGGAAGTGTCTCAGTGCACCGGAAACGAATCTGCCAAGTCTTTCTTCCCTTTCATCATCCAGCACATAACGTCCTTCATTAGCACAGTCCGGGCATTGCTCGCCCCTGAAGTACCCATGCTGTTCACATTTACGGATCATGATATCTTTCCAGATATATCTTATAATTAATATAAGTTGTCAAAAAGAATCGGTCCCGTAATAAAAGTTTGATAAACTATTACCCTCCGTAAAGAACAAAGGTTTTAAAATGGATCGTACATCTTAGTCTCTCAGGTATTAACATGGACGAAGTTACTGAGATATACGATAAACTTGGAGACATCATAAGTCAGGAGGAGTTCCGCAAAAAGGTCGACGAGAAGGTTGACCAGATGAGCGGATTGTGTGATATGCGGACCGCAGCAATGCTGGTAGCACACGATCTGGGAGTCAATGAAACGGAAACCTCCGTACAGAAAATAGCCGACATCACACCTGAAAGCGGAAATGTAAGGCTCATCGCAAAGGTCATGTCAGTCTTTCCTGCAAAGGAATTCAACCGCAATGACGGCACCATCGGAAGGGTTGCAAACCTTATTGTTGCAGATGATACGGGATCCATACGCCTGACACTCTGGGATGACAAGGCGGACCTCGTCAAGACAGGTGATATTGAGATCGGGCAGAACTTCCAGATAAGCGGTTATGTAAAGGAAGGATACTCGGGAATCGAGGTCAATATCGGAAACAACGGAATACTTTGCGAGAGTGACGAGAAGATCGAAGCCTGTGTCGACTGCACGAAGATAGAGGATGTCAAGAACGGCATGGGCGATCTGAACCTCAAGGGAAAGGTTCTGGATATCTCCGAGGTCAGGACGTTCAACCGCAAGGACGGTTCCACAGGAAGAGTATCAAACATCACCATCGGGGACGATACCGGTAAAATAAGGGTCACCCTCTGGGATGAAAAGACAGAACTGGCAACCGGGATGAACACAGGTGAATCCGTGGAGATAATCAATGCTTATGCCAGGGAGAACAACTTCACCCAGCAGGTGGAAGTCCAGGTAGGAAGCCGTACTGTCCTGAAAGCGATTGACGAGGATGTGAACTACTCCGAGAACTTCACACCCATATCCGATATAATCCCAGGTGAGCCATACTCTGTCAAGGGATCTGTTTCAGGTCTTGGCGAACTCCGGGAATTCTCCCGTGATGACGGTACTGTGAACATGGTGTCCAACATCTATGTATCAGATGACACCGGCAGGATAAGGGTTGCACTATGGGGTGATCATGCATTACTTGTGGATGAGCTTGATATCGACACAGAGATTGAGATCATCGACGCATTCTCAAAATCAGGGTTCAACGACGAGATAGAACTCAGTGCCGGAAACAGGACAAGGATCGTCGTACTGTGAAAACAGATATTTCAGGAACATCCGTCTGAAAGGATGTTCAAACTTTATTTTTCTTATATTATAGTGTAGACCTTAATTCAATATCTCCTGTCTTACAACTATCAGACTTTTTCTTATATGACGTGTACTCAAATTTCCTTGCGCTGAGCTAAAGCAAGCTGAAGACACGTATTGTATACAAACATCTATAAATACCATTAAGGCAACATTTTAATTGTGGACTATTAGTGACCTGCTCCTTACTTTCGATCTTAGAGGATGTGGATGGTCTTGAATACTCAGAGGGATCTGGAAACCGACGTTTCGATAAGAGAGATACAAAACGAGATGACGGTTAAAGAGGCGATGACAAAGGAGATCTTTGTCATGAACGCCGATGCAAGTGTTCTTGAAGTTGCAAGGGAGATGGCCGACCATAATGCCAACAATATAATCGTTCTTGAAGACGGTGACAGTGTGGGCATTATCACGGAAAATGATATTGTTTCCAAAACAGTGGTCAGGAACATACTTCCCGCGGAGATGCTTGCCAGGGACATAATGTCGTCTCCTATCATATCCATAAAACCTTCTACCGGTATCATAGAAGCAGCCGAACTTATGATCAAGTCCGATATACGCAGGCTCGCTGTAATGGAAGGGAATGTAATACTGGGTATGATCACGGATAGAGATATATTATCCATATCTCCCGGACTGAATACCATTCTTGTGAACCTTATCGAAATGAATCGCGAAAGGGATTTCCTGCAGGAAACAGATGTTGAACGTGGGATCTGCCAGCGTTGTGGTGCTCTTACCGACAACCTGACAGAAGTTGACGGAGTGCCCATGTGCGAGGACTGCAGAGAGGAAGAAGGTTACTACGACTAGTTATTGCTGGTCGGTTTAAATCAAAGGACACGTGAAAGCTGGTGAAACAGATGTCTGCCTCGATATATTATGAAAGATACAGTGTATCGGCCTATAAAGCAATCAAAACTATTTTTAGCGATCTTACAAAAAAAGCGGTGTTTACAAAAAACACATGCATTGGCGGCAGACACTATGGTTTATCTGTGTTTTGAAAGTCTTATCTGCTACAGATCTTCCTGATAGAAAGACTTGAAGGACAACTAAAGGTCTGGATTTTTGAAGATATGTAGTAGAGTAACTTACGCGATTTACGGATAAACCTCAAATCCCGAGGGGGTTGGTGGTTACTTGAAAATACAAAGAAAAAAAAGCATTCCCGGTCAGGAAAAAAAGCTGATCAACCGGAAAATGAACATATTGAAAGGTAAGGTCAACCGGAAGGACCCGAAGATGATGAGCATTGCAGCAACCATGGATTTTGGTCCGGTTGACTTCATGGCCCATATATCCAGGCACAGAGGCGATATCATGATGGTTGCAACCGTGGAACCGGTAACTCTGCAGCCTACTGCTACTATCATCAATGCTGTCAGGTTAATGAGCGTTGCAGGCATCAGAAGAATACCCGTAACAAATGCGGGAACAAATCGTCTGGAAGGTATGATCACATCAATCGATATTATAGATTTTCTTGGAGGCGGAAGCAAGAAGCTGCTGATAGAGAAACATTATCAAGATAACTTCCTCATAGCAATGAACGCGGAAATCCGTTCGATCATGTGTGATGAAGTAATATATGTGAACAGAGAGGCAAAGATTGCAGACGTCATCAAGATCATGATAGAGAAAAACATCGGAGGAATTCCAGTTGTAAACGAAGCAAAAGTTGTATGCGGAATCTGTACTGACAGGGATTTTCTGGAACTGATCGCAGGGATTCCTGCAAACAAGTCCATAAGTCAGTATATGAGCAAAACAGTAGAGGAAACACCATCTGATTATACTATAGAGGATGCTGCCAGGATAATGGTGGAAAAAGGATATTCACAGATACCTGTCATGGAGGGCGGGATGCTGCTTGGTATTGTAACAGCATCTGACATACTTGAATATATAGCCACAGGCCATGCATTTGAAAAAATGGTCACGGGCAATTTCCATGAGGTCATGAAAGAAACTGTGGGTTCCCTGACAAAAAGAGAGACCATATTCGTTACCCCGGATGTTGATCTGGGAAGAGCGGCACAGATAATGATCAGTAGCGGAGTCAACTCCCTGCCGGTCATGGAGAATGGTGTTTTTTGTGGAATCGTTACCTCAAGGGATATCCTGAATGCGATATCCGAATGATTCGGGAAGATAATTAATTTTAGAAATGGAGGAACAACATGAATGTTGGAGACATTATGAGTTCACCGGTCTATACCATAGAACCGGAAGAAAATGTGGCACATGCAAGACGACTAATGCTGAAACACAAGATAAGCACTCTTGTGGTTATCAACGATGGAGAGATGGTCGGCATTGTGACCAAGACAGACCTGAGTAAAAGGCTTGCACAGGCCGAGCCCATGTGGCGCAGGAGGCCTATTGACAAGGTCCCGGTAAACATGGTGATGAACGATGCTCCGATATCGATCTATCCTGAAGCTTCGATCAGTCAGGCAAGCGACCTGATGCTTGAAAACGGAATTAATTCACTTGCAGTTGTAAAGGACAGTGTTGTCGGAATAATCACAGGTACTGATATAATGAAGTACGTGTCTCAACAGGAGATGGATACAAAAGTTGAAGATGTAATGGGTGATGATCCCATATTCGTGCACCGCCACCATACAATTAACCATGTGATGCAGGAAATGGAAAAGAACGAGGTCAACAGGGTGATCGTGGTAGACAATGCCGAGGAGGCCGTGGGAATAATCACTACAAGCAATGTAGCCCTCAACGGCATAACCGATAATGAAGGAAAGCTCTCTTCAAAGAGCATAAAGATGGCAAGAAAATCTAGCCCTGCCGGGGAGAAGACCTACAGATACGTCAAGGAAGTACCACTGGTGGCCGAAGACATAATGTCTGAGCTGCCATCAAGCGTCAACATTGATGATACGGTCGTGCAGGCTGCAAAAACCATGATAGAGGAACATGTGATCGGCCTTCCGGTAGTCAATAATGATGACCTGATAGGAATGATCAGCAGAAGAGATATCCTTAAAGCCGTACAGTGAAGAGACAGAGAATGCACCAGTTGATTGAATTTGATTATAACACGGAGGGAAAACAATGGAAGTAAGAGAAGTAATGACAGAACCTATGTACATTGACAAGGCAGACACACTTTCCCATGCACTTGACGTAATGGAAAAGAAGGGGACAAGAAGGCTTCTTGTCACTCATAACGATAAACTCCTTGGAGTCCTTACAATGAGGAATATCACAAAAGAGCTTGGAACCCGTAAGAAGGGGAACAAGCCGGCTTCATCCCTTCATGTGGCAACAGCGGTATCAGAGAACTATGTAAAGGTGCTTCCGGACACAAAGCTTGACGATGCTGTCACCCTCATGGTAAAGAACGGCGGGGTGATAGTTGTCTTTGAGAATGATGAGATACTCGGGTGGGTCACTCCAACCGAACTTCTGCAGAACAATAACCTCGATGGTTATGTTGCTGAGGTCATGCATAAAAACCCCATTGTTGCCGGACCTGCAGATCGCGTCAGCCATGTCAGACACCTGATGCTTGACAATAATATCGGAAGGGTGCCTGTTGTGGAAGGTGATAAACTGGTAGGCATAGTCACGGAAAAGGACATCGCAAAGGCAATGCGTTCTTTCCGTGATGTGGTCGAAGGCAGCAAGCAGGATTCACGTATCAAGAACCTCATTGTCGAAGACATTATGAGAATAGGTGTCAAGACAGTTTACACCAACACTCCTACAAGCGATGTTGCCAAACTCATGCTTGACAACAATATCGGCGGAGTCCCGGTTGTAAACCTTGAGGACCAGATGGTGGGACTTGTCACACGGAGAAGTATTGTCAATGGCCTTGCCCAGTAAAGTGTAGTAAAACCATGACAGATAAAAATGGAATAGACATTGAAAAGGCGGCGGAGTTTCTTGATCTGCCGCCGTCAAGATTTTCCGGACTTCTCGAAAAAAGGACCATAATCCACAACTGGGACGAATATCAGAATCTTTTCAGGTTCGACAGCCATGTTTCCGGTATAGAGGAAGGCAGTGTGCTCATCGTAAAAGATGATAGCTTCGAGCTTATCAGGGGCTTTCCCAAGATAAAAAGGGCTATGACGCTTGTTCCTTCCATCGAGAGGAATTTCAGCGAGGCCGGGTCTGTAATTGTCGAAGAGAAGATGAATGGTTACAATGTGCGTGTCACCGAGTACAGAGGAGAGCTGATAGCCCTGACACGCAGCGGTCATGTCTGCCCGTATTCCACAGAACGCGCACGTCATCTTTTAAACCATGATTTCTTCAAGGAACACCCGGAACTTGTGATCTACGGTGAGATGGTGGGTCCGGATAATCCCTATGTACCAAAGGATATCTACGGTCTGGAATCCCTGGATTTCTTTGTTTTTGACATAAGGTACAAAGCAGATGGAAAGCCGCTTCCTGTTATGAAGCGACGGGAACTTGCCGGGAATTACGGTTTCACCCAGGTGAAGCTTTTCGGAGAATTCGATATTCAGCAAGCATCTGCAGAGATCACTGAAATAATCAGGGAACTTGGTAAAACAGAGCATGAAGGAGTTGTTATCAAGGATCCCGAAATGGTATTGCAACCAATTAAATACACGTGTTCGGAAGGTAACAATGCTGACCTGAGACATGCATTCAGATTCTATAACGATAGCGGAAGAGACTATATGTTCCCAAGGGTCGTAAGAGAGGGATTCCAGTCCTTTGAATGGAACGAGAGTGAGGAAGAACTTAAGCAGCGTTGTCTCAGACTCGGGGAAAGTATCCTCAGACCCATGATACAATCCATCAGGGAAGTGGAGAACAATAAGCGTATTTCCGAGGATGTCCGCATACGTGTAAAAGACAGGGACACCATAGACAGGTTCAGGTCATATCTTGAAAGACTTGGTGTTGATGTTGTCTTCAGTGATCCTGAAAGAATTGGTGATGAATACCTGGTAAGGATCAATAAAGTAAATCAAAGCACAACCGATAAGACAAAGAGTATACTCGAAGGTCAGCTATGGTCATGAAAAAGAAATATATCTAAAAAGACTTATCGTAAGACCATAATCGAGGAAGCTCACATGACAAAGATAACTATAATCGGTAGTGAAAAAAGCGGAAAGACCACCCTTGCGGGAAAACTTGGTAAAAAGGGCAGTGTCTCCGACATCACGATGTATGATTTTTCCAAGAACGAACAGGTGCTCACAACAATCGATGCAACCGGATACCCGACATCACCAAAGTCACTCGTCACCGCCCTGAACCTTTCTGATATCGCTCTTCTCTGTGTGCCCCCGGAAGGACTTGACCCCGTGGCAGCAGAATGTATTATCGCACTGGATCTGCTGGGATATAAACACGGAATAGTGGTCCTGACAAAATCAGACCTCTCATACCCTCTTGCCCTTGAGGAGCTTAAGGAGAAACTACAGAAGATAACAACTGGGACCGCCCTTGAGAACTGGGATTACCATATGGTTTCCACCACTTCCTTTGAAGGTATGGAAGAGCTCAAAGAGAAGATATACGATGTCGATGAAAAAGTCACAGATGAGCAGGAGGAGAAGAACGACCTTCCTCCCCGTGTGGTCATCGACCAGTCCTTCAACGTTACAGGCATAGGATGTGTTGTACTCGGTGTTGTAGACCAGGGGACGATCAATGCAAAGGATAAGATGATCGCCTATCCGGCAAAGAAGAATCTCGAGATCCGCTCCATACAGATGCACGATGAGGATGTAAAGAGTGCCCCGACGGGTGCTAGGGTCGGACTGGCCTTAAAGAGCGTGCAATCCAAGGACATAGAAAGAGGCTTCGTGATCTCCAATGATGAGATGGTTACAACAGATTTTGAACTTGAGTGTACCCTTTCACAGTTAGCCAGGGAATTCGAGGCAGGAGATATGCTCCATCTTTATGTCGGGCTGCAGTCCTCTCCTGTAAAAGTGACGGATATTCTTGAAAACGGAGAGAGCGTGGAAAAGGCAGTACCCGGAAAATCCTATACACTTAAACTTGAAGGCTCAAAGGAAATAGCCTACAGTAAGGATGACAGGTTCTTACTTGCAAACCTTGATGAGAAACAGAGGTTTGTTGCTTCCGGATACAGCCAGTAATTATTTCTTTTTCGGAAGCAGATGCTTTGAACCCTCAAGTATTGAGGGTCTTTCAACTGCTTTTGTAAGCTGCACATTGTCAGGCAGATCGGTGAGGGTTGGCTGCTGTATTGCAGTTGAGGAGCTTTCAATCGATGTTCTCTCAACTGTAAAGCCGGAGTCACTCTTTGTGAAAGACGCTTTAGCAGTGCTCTCCGGAGTAAAACCGGAAGCTTTGTCTGGTTCTGCTGTGCTTTCTTTACCTGCACCCCTGAACAGACCTGCTTTTGTGTCCCTTTCCTTTGCCTTGGAACCCTCATCTTTTCCGTGTATGTAATTCTCACGGGCAAAGTCCCGAAGGTCATACTCCTCGGCAAATCCGTAGAGCTTATTTAATTGTTCCTGAACCCAGCCTATTTCCGAGTGCCTGTGGTAACCTACCTCGTATCCGAGCTTATAGGAAACTTCTGCAAGATGATCCTTGTCTTCTTCAGATATCTTCTTGCTTTCTTTATCTCGCTTGAATAGTCCTACCATTGCTAACTACCATTATTCCAGATATCCTTCGACCTTGAGCCCGTTTTCCGAAAAGCTTACCGAACGCATATTACAGTCATGCCTTGTGCCGCGCATCTTGATAAGCTGGATGGCACGTGTCATTGTCTTGTCATACAGGAAGTTGTGCATGAATATAACACCATGTGCGGCAAACTGTTCGGTGGAATAGGCTGTGGGATCGGTCATTTCAGACAGGAGGACTGTGGTACAGCCCAGTTTTTTAAGGTTTCTGACAAACCTGCTCATCTCTTTTTCCTGGAGAGAGAAGTCGTTTGTGGTGAATCTGATAGCTGAAACCGAGTCAATTACAAGGCGCTTAACATCATATTCGGAAACATATGCTGCAATTTCCTTGAATACCATTGAAGGAGACGGTGCCTCACTTTCAATGGATGTCCTGCCTACATTATAATCAGGAGTGATGAACTCGTTCACCTCATCCATGTATCCGTACTCCATCCTCGGACCAAGGTCTGCAAAGAGAAGTTTCTGAGCCTTTATGAGTGCAGGGATATTCATTGAAAAATTGGACATATCATCGATGATGTTCTGCGGACACTCAAGCAGGGTGCAATACAGGCCTACCTCACCCTCTGCTGCCCCGCTTGCAAGGAACTGAACACCAAATGTCGTTTTCCCGCTGCCCGGAGGACCGCTTAACACATAGACCCTCTCTGAAAGAAGGCCTCCCTGTACCAGCTCATCAAATCCCTCAATTCCTGTAGGTATCCTCATAATGCTTCCTCGTGAATAACTAGACTAATATAGTTTTATGTGTATTATAATGTTGCTATATATTTTAATGTATCGGATATTTTTTATAAAATATAGTATAAATAAACACCCATACAAATGTCAGAACCTACAACAAGATTTCAGGTAAATAAAAAAGACCTACTCTGGTCTGTAAAGACATTTAGTGCATCGCTGTTGATAGCGCTTGTATTCAGCATGGTACTGTACTCTTTCACAATGACATTATCAGAGCCGGCACCTGTCAATTATGCCATCACTTCCACGGCATCTGCTGCAACTGCCAAGGTAGTGGTCACCGCCGAATATATCAGTCCCATGTGGGCGATCTTCATCTTCAACAGTCTGGCCGTGTTCAGCGCTTCGGTCGGAACAGGCTTATTTCTGCTCATCCACCCCTTACTTGTCAGGGATATCGAAATGAGGACAGGGAGTAAGACATACACATTTATTTCCATCAGCTTCGAAAGGCTACTGATGCCGCTAAACAGACTCCTGCAAAAGGTAGTATCATCCAGGGACCCTGATTTTGCTTCCATGCAAAAAACAGGCCCAAAAAAAGAGGGAACTATCTGGCAGTACTGCGGTTACGGGAAGGATGATTATCGCATGCTGGCCTATATGCTTCCATACATAGTCCCGGTCATGATACTTGTTGTGAACGGTGCCCTCATGGGAATACTTCTTGCCTTCTTTGTTTTCAACGGAGCACTGACAGGCTTTCAGTTATTCGGAGAAGATGGCATCATAATCGGAATGCTGTATAATGTCGCATATTTTGTGATCTCCATAGTACCACATGGGATAATAGAGATCCCTGCCATCCTGCTTGCAGCGGCAGTCGGCCGCAGGTTCGCATACATCCAGTCCCATGAGATCATGAACAAAGGTCTCTTTCTCGGAGACAGTATCGAGAGCCTGAAAATCGACGTATCAAGGGTGATCGGGACAGTAAAGGAATATGTGAGTTCCCGATATCTGTGGAAGATGTTTGGCCTGATGGTAATCATGCTGTTGCTTGCAGCCTATATCGAGACCTATGTGACCCTTGAGATTGTTGAAAGGGTTATGTCAGTGCTTGATCATTTTGTGGAAAAAATGTTCCTCTGATGCCACACTTACTTTTTTACTTATTATCTCTGAAATCTGCCATTGCAGATGCAACATTCCCCAGCAGCTGTGCAGCCATGTCCTGAGAAGGCCATGAACCAAGACCACAATCCGGACCTGCATATTTTATCCTGTCACCAAACATCGAGTATGCTTTTTCGAGCCTCTGTTTTATGATATGAGGTGTTTCCATCTCTGTTACGATCTCTTCCATGTGGGTCCGATCCTTCCAGACATTGGTATTGTACTTCTCGTTGAGTACTGCAACAAGGTTGAACACATCGGTCCTTGCAATACCGACCCTCATGTAGGAATCGCTGTCTTCGAGTTCCTTTTTGTCTATCAGGTCAAGATATGATGGAGTTGCTGCTGATTCCACGCCAATGACATTGATATTGTCGGTCTGGCATGCAAGTTTGTAGTGCAGGGGAGAATGCAGATGAATCTCAACATCACAGCCTGCCTTTTTAGCAGAGTTGCATGCATTATCCATGGCCTTTACAAGGTCACTGTCCGAAAACATTACCTGCGGGTTTATACCTATGCTTGGCTCATCAATGGAAACGGTTTTTATATTGAAATTCCTTGTACTGGAAAGTGAGTTCTTCACAAAACGGTCAACACTTTCCGCAAGCAGGTTAAGTATATCGACATACTCCGTTCCTCCGAAATCCTTGAGATATAGTTCAAGGGGACCGGTTACGCAGACACGCACATCAAGCTTTTCCCCATGCTCTTCCCTGTAGGCTTTAGCAACGGATTCAATTGATTCAAGCTCGATGATACGAGCATCGGCGGGTTTTACCTTGAAAGGTTCTTCAGTGCAATCAGGATCCCTGATGATGGACAGGAACTGCTCGTTCATATCCTGGTACTGAGGATATGTTGGCACTTCCACACCGGCCTCTACTTTCTTCATGAAAGCATCGTTTATTGTTCTGAACAGCTCTTCATCATTTTTGTTTTGAGAGAATTTACCTGCCATCCAGTCCTTTGATCTGCCTTCAGGAAGAGGAAAACTGCCTATATCATCAAAGATTATCTCTGTCATGCCAGCATAGTTATACTGTATTTCACTTATAAGTTTTGAGTTATGAGAAAACTCGTCCTTCTATTCGTGACTACGAGCATCATTGGATTTCCGTGAATATCTCGTGTATGTTCCCGTCAGGGTCCGAGAACAGGGCCGTTCTCTGATTCCATGGCATGTCTCTGGGTTTTTGGACAGGAGTTCCTCCGTTTGAAATTATATGCTCGTAGGACCTGTTCAGATCACTTGCATCCTTACACCTGAACGCCAGTTCAAAGGACTGGGCCGTACTTTGCTTTTTGTATTCGTTGCTATATTCGTACATGACTTCCCTGGTGCAAATAGCGAACCTTGTTCCCTCATTTTTGAATTCCACATATCTTCCCAGATCGTTTTCTAGCTTAAATCCCAGGACTCTATTGTAGAACTCCTTCATCGGTTCCATATCATCGGTCCATATTGTTATCAGATCTACCCTTGCTTCCATTTAACCACATGTAAAACTACACATCTATTAGCAAATATATGTTCTCAAAAACCAGATAAAATAAAAAGAGCAGAAATGTATCAATAAAAAGAAAAGATATCGGGCAAATGCCCGAGTAAAAATATTTCAGGCTTCTTCAGGTGTTGGCAGGGTCAGGAGAACACCAATATTCTCAAGAGCCTGTGAGACCTGCTTGAAGGCACTGAAGAATTCCTTGACATGCGTTTCCACATCCTCTGCCATTGGCTCGGAGGCAAACCATATCTCCTTTTCAGTATCCCCACGGCTCAGGGAAACACAGGCAAGCATGTCACCCTTGGTCAGCCTGTAAACCGAGTTGACACCCGTTGGTGTTACCCAGGAAGGATGCAGTGTCTTGAGTTCGTCCACGAACCTGTCCCAGTTAACGGTTGCAGATGCTTCAAGGTTCAGCTTGAAGATCGCGCGGTCACCGGTAACTTCCCGTTCCAGGTTGCCTATGAGCTTCCTGTACTGTGGGTCGGATTCTTCAATGGTGAATTCTTCCTCTGCAAGCTTCTCAGCCTCATCCTCAAAGAATGGTGCCAGGTGGACCGTGTCAGATGGTTGTGTTGCAAGGGAAACCCCGAAGAAGGCAATTCCACTCAAAAACATTCCGATGATGACACCGTGGTTTGCAAGCAGCGGACTGATGGCTGAAAGTGAGCCCATTGCCAGCAGGGGTGTGCTGGAGTAGTCGATCACGGTGAATGATATCTGTGCCAGTGCACCCACAACAAGTCCTGCAAGAGCGCCTTCCTTTGTAGCACGCTTCCAGTACAGACCTCCCATCAGAGGGAAGAAGTATGATGCACTCGCAATGAAAGTCGCGATGTGTATTGCCTCAATGATACCCTGGATGTAGAATGACAGAACGGTTGCAGCGGCGATGATTATCAGTACGCTGATCCTGTTGACTGCCATCATTTCCTTCATGGTTGCATCAGGCTTGATGTACCTCTGGTAGATGTCACGTGAAAGACATGAACCACCTGATGTTGCAAATGTGTCAGCAGATGACATTGCAGCAGCAGCCAGTCCCACACCTGCAAGACCGATTCCAATAGGTGTCAGGGTCTCTGCTATGAAGACCAGCAGTGCTGGTTCTGCCTGTGCCATGGCTCCCATACCTATCTCAGCCATGGAAGCGGGAATCTCAGGGTAGATGTGATTCAGGGAAACGGCAATTACCGTACATACCACACCGAATATCAGGAAGATAAAGAAAGAACCAAGTACCATACCAATTCTTGCGGATTTCTGGTCCTTTGCCGCCCATACCCTCTGCCAGGGATCCTGTTCGGTGACCCATCCAGGTATTATGGCGATCAGGAAGACTATTGCAGCAAATATTCCGAATATTGCAGGGTCACCTGCAGGCAGACCGAAGTTGAATACATCCCACCAGTCAGCCGGGACACTGCCAAAGAGCTCGGATGTGCTTATGGCGGCTGTATCTCCAACGCCTGAGGTAGCTGCGTTCACAACTACCACAGCGGTTATGATAGAGAATGTGGCCAACAGTAAAAACTGTACCATATCGGTCCAGATTACAGCGGAAAAACCTCCAAGGGTGACATACAGGGAAATAGCGATAGCAACTATGGCTGCGGCATATATCGGGTCAAGACCGAAGAATATGCTGAGCACAAGTGAGAAACCTGTGATATCAGCCACTGCAAAAAGGACCATGACAATAGCGATGATGATTGCAACAGGTGCGCGAATGGCACTGCTGTATCTCTGTTCGAGCAATTCAGGCTGGGTGATGGCTGGCAGGTGTTTGATCTTACCCACGAGCACTGCAATGAGCAATAAAGCCAGGATGTTCGGGGCAACGAACTCCCAGACAGAACCCATACCAAGCAACATATACAGACCAATGACCGCAAGGATACCTCCCGCCGTCATCCACGATGATGCTGCTGAGAAACCAATGGCCAGCG
>JAALLQ010000147.1_pt1 | contig 23266 bp, 22 predicted proteins | sample 7245921 | NCBI WGS metagenome assembly JAALLQ01 (sample SAMN13049200, study PRJNA578106) | oil field metagenome | isolation source: filtered produced water from oil reservoir B7 | place: USA:offshore Texas | collected 2016 | reverse complement strand
ACTTATCTCAACCTTAAACTATAGAAATCAGCAGAACCCGGAAAGGGTCTGATAAGTAAAGTATTGTCAGAAAATTTACTTTCTGATTCAGGTTCAATAAGGACAGGTAATATTATGGATACTCAAAATTCAGTAAATCAGCATGTTTTTGATAAAGCCAGATCTGCAGTCATTGATATCAACGATACAGAAGCCGCAGAAGCAGCCCGGGAAGCCCTTGATATGGGTCTGGATCCAGTGGATGTCATCGAGCAGGGATTCGTAGAGGGAATGAGGACCATGGGAGATATGTTCGAAGAAGGTAAGCTTTCCCTTATCCAGATACTTGCTGCCTCAAAGACCATGAACATAGGTATAGAGATACTGAAGACAAAGGTCATTGCCACAAATGATAACACAGGTTTTTTCGGTAATCTTGTTGTCAACTACTAAGGTCAGTATTAAAAAATCAAGACAACTTTACCGATTTCTCTTTTTCTCAACGATTATTATTTTACCAATATCCCAGGATAAAATTCATTTAAAGGCCTGAATATCCTGAATATCTTAATCCATCAGATCAATTGTGGCGTTTACAAGTATCTGCTGACTCAGTGGCATTGTCAGCAATATCCCGACTATATAGATCAATAGATTCAATGCAACAGGCCACTGCAAGAGCATTCCCGCATAATATGGAACCACCCCTGCAAGAGCGATCAAAGCTATAATAACACATAGTACCGTACTTGCTACAAAGTTCTCCTTTACAAGCTCTATGCTTTCTGACAGGGCATCCGTGATACCGTATCTTTTGATCACAAACAGAGGTAGCACGAATAATATGAAGATAGCAGGTATCGAGACTATGCAGGCCATGAGAATTGATATCCCGACCATTAAAATAATGATAAGAATCTCAGGCAGGATCACACCGGCCAGCGTAAGAACTGCGACAATGGAAAGTCCCAGAACTACATAGAGCACTGCCCATATGATAAAAAACAGGATCATTATAGCAAACATCAGAATAGTATATATCCAGCTTCTAAGAAAATTACCCGAACAAAAACCCTCAAAAACATCGACGATCTTCACACTTTCCTGCCTTGCTCCCTTTGAGAGCATTAAGACAAATCCGTAAATAAGCGGAGGAGCGGTAATCAGCAGTATTGAACCAAAAGTAAGGATCAATGTTGCCGCTCCGTATACAGGCAGATTGTCAAGAACAGTTAGGAAGGAGTCTCTGAGCAGTCGGTTATATTCCATTTTTCTGTCCTTCATTGTTAATATATAAAAGAGAAGTTATATATTATATTAAAATTTATGCATATTAGCTGATCACAGCGAGGGAAACATATGGACAAATTCATGCAGCTTGCAATAGAAGAAGCAAAAGAAGGACTTGAAGAAGGAGGAATTCCCATCGGGTCCGTCCTTGTAAAGGATGGCGAGGTCGTGGGGAAAGGCCACAACATGAGGGTACAGGAAAATGACCCCCTTGCACATGCTGAGATCGTGTGCATCAGGAATGCCGGAAGAATAGGAAAGTACAATGATACGGTTCTGTATTCCACACTGATGCCATGTTATCTCTGTGCCGGAGCTGCAGTTCAGTTTGGAATTAAGGAGGTCATTGTCGGTGAATCCGAGAACTTCGAGGGTGCTTCCGAATTCATGAAGGATCACGGGATCAATGTGACAGATCTCGATCTTGAAGAATGTAGAGAGATGATGGCTGAGTTCATCCGTGAAAAACCGGAGATCTGGAACGAGGATATAGGTGAATGAAACAGAAATAAGAATATTATGCTTTCCGGATGCTTGCCCAGAAAACACTGCCTCTGCCTTCCGGATTGTTATCAACTCCCACCCTTCCGCCATGAAGGTCGATTGTCCTCTTTGCAATTGCAAGACCAAGGCCTGTGCCCTTAACACCTTTCTTTTTTTCGGATAAACGTTTGAAACGCTCGAAAACCCCTGATTTCTCAGTGTCCGGTATACCGTCCCCGTTGTCGGTCACCTTTACTTTCCATTCCTCCCCAAGGTCTTCTATCTCAATTTTAATAATACTTTCAGATGGTCCGTACTTTATAGCGTTGGAAAGGTAGTTGGAGAAAACTCCTTCGATCACAGGATTCACCATTGCCGGATAGGTCCTGTCAAGATCCATTTCCAATGAGATGTTCTTTGATCCAAGCTCCATTTCGAAGTTTTTAGCAACATCACATAGTATCGATCTCAGATCCATGGCTTTGAATTCAAGATGTTCAAGATCCTCAAGTTTGGCAAACTGAGCTGCAGACTCGATCATATCTATCAGCCTTTTGATATTGTTATCTATCAGTTTGAGCCTCTCAAGTCTGGCTGGATCAGTCTCATCCTGCATAAGCACAGTGGTAAATCCCTTTGCAATACCTGCCGGGTTCAGCAGATCATGTCTGAGAATATCGGTAAAGAGGTCTTTCATTTCATTAAGCGATTGCAGGTTCCCTGCATACTCTTTCAACTGTTTTTCCGCCTCTTTGCGCTGGGTGGTGTCCCTTACAATGCAGATTACACCGTTATCCAGAGCAGTCAGGGAGATTTCCTGGAAGAAACTGCTGCCATCTTTTCTCAGGCCAATGGATTCTCCTTTCCATTCACCTTTCACTGAAAATGCCGGTATCACAGTTTCATATATCTTTCTTATCTCAGATTCCCCATAGAGCATCTTCCAGGATCTGCCAAGGAGCTCATCCGGACTATCATATCCATGTATCCTGGCATGTGCGGCATTGACATATACATAGTGTCCGCGTTCATCAAGTATGGCAATGCCATCCACAGAAGATTCCATGGCAGTGGTCCTGTGCTTTAAGCATTCCTCTACCTTTTTGCGAAGGGTGATATCCTCACCCGAACTCAGGATCCCGACGGGATGACCGTTGTCATCTTTCAGGGACTTGCTATACCAGGAGATTATTTTTTCTTCTCCGTTCCTGGCCAGTAAAGGTCCTTCCGAATAAACGATATCACCGTTATCCGAATGCATTATATCCAGATATTTTTCAAGGGACGTGGGACGGAAATATTCAGGTACGAAAGTCTCGAACCATTTATTCCCCAGTATCTCACTTTCTTCATATCCGAGTATCTCTGTTGCCCTTTTATTGACAAGGGTTACCTTCTGTTCTTTATCAAAAACAAGTATCATTACCCCCGCAACGTCAAGATAGCTCTGTGCCTGATCACGTTCGAATATAATCCTGTCATGCAACGACTTAATTCTCAGAAGAGACATCACCCTCATCTTAAGCTCAAGTCCGTCAATGGGTTTTGTCAGAAAGTCATCCGCATGGGACTCCATACCTTTGAGACGATCTTCCCTTCCAGAGAGAGCTGTCACAAGAACAACAGGCATGAATCGGGTTTCTGCAGACTGCTTGATCATCTCACATACCTGATAACCATTCATATCCGGCATCATTACATCAAGAAGGACAAGATCCGGCTTCTCGGCCACAGCTTTCTCAAATGCTTCCAGGCCGCCGTATGCGGTGATGATATCGTAGTCAGAACTAAGATACGCCTCAAGAAGTTCAACATTCATGGGCTCATCGTCTGCAATTAGTATTCTGGGCCTTACAGATGGGGTCATTTCAATCAGACTTCAGCAAGTTCAGAGACATCGAAATGTCAATATAAATTATACAAGTACCAGAGCTGCATATAGATTTAATAGTAATTATACATATCCGTAAAAAATAAGAAAAAGATATGTGCCGGCAATTAACTTACTGACAACAATCAATCTTTTTTACATCATGATTATGAGCATAAGCATATCGACATGCAGAGACACTTATTTATACTTCCGACCAGAATTTTGATTTGATCAGACCAGGCAGATCTTATGCAAATATCCTGCTACGACATGGAGCAGATCAAAAAATTTAGTCTGGCCTGAAAATGGAGTATGAGCGAACAGGGGGACCATGTCATTATTCGAAGAATTGACCTGTCTTTTATGGTCAAGGTACTCTGTATAATGCTGGTAAGCTGCAACGTTGCAGCTACCGGCGATATTGAGGAAAAGCACGCAGACATCTACAGCCGGAATAATGTAAAGACAGCTTTGCCTGTGCCTTACTACGATCAGGGAGATACAAGCTGGTGCCTTTATTCCTGTCTTTCAATGATGCTCAGCTACAATAACAGAAATGTCAAGCCATGGGAAATTGCCTCATATTTCGATTCGGGGCATGACGAGACCTTCGAAGGTCAGTACAATGTATTTGACAATTCACTGGAGAACTATTTCAGCGAAAAATGTTCTATTCAAATAAAAAGAACGGTGTGGGGTTTTAACATCGGTAATTTCGATGTTGAAAATTTCGATTCCCGGATAAGAGAAAATATTGACAGAGGACAGCCTGTTTTGCTTGCGTTCCAGTACACTGACCCTGCCGGTGCGAAGAAAGGACATGCTATTGTTGCGACTGGTTACGATGAAGAATGTATATATCTGACAGATCCCAGTGGTGCTATTACAGAGGACTTCTTCGCACATAAAGAAGGACACATTGCCGTACCCGTTAGCTGGTATGAGTTCAATGAGAGACTTGTCAGAGAAATAATGCTGACAAACCTTGCATTTACCATAGAGATCACAGAAGATGCACCTTCAAGCAGTCCTGATGGGTCCATATATCTGGTTGACAGCACGGACCATAACTACAGTCATGTGTATTTCACAAATCGCTCCAACAAAAATGATGTCGGCCTTTTGCGCCTTGACGGGAAATATGAAAACGGTTACCTTATTGTCAGGCAGGACAATATTTCCAGAGAAAGAAAGATCTCTTTACAGGACAGCATGAGCCTTTACTTTACAGTTGCCAACCCGACCCCTGAACAGAAAAACTATACCGTTACCAGTGAAGTGGTCAGCAAAGAATCCGGCAATAAGATAGATAACTTCTTTTTTTCAAGCGAGATAGAAGTTGAAGGTGGCAAAGACCTCTCAAAGGGCATCAACTATTCAAATCAGATTGAAAAGCTTCCCGCCGGAAACTATTCTTTTGCTTTAATCCTTTCTGATGATAAAGGAAAGCATATTGATTCGCTATCATTCGAGCTATATATTCCCTGAAAATGTATCAGTACTCAGGAATCCTTTATTCAATAGAGAAATATTAAATGGAATCCAGATAGTGAAGAGGTCGATATATACAAGTCAACAATATAAATATTTATTAAATAATTACACATCAAAAAAATACTACACAAAACCCCCGTATTTCCACTAGAGAATATATAGTAAAGTAATGGTAACAAAAGTCAGACTTTAATTACACCTTTGCTTAAATTATAATCCAGTATGAAATTCATTCAAGATATGGTTAAATATAATCGATTTACTTTTCTAATTTGCAGACAGAGGCGCCGGGAGTGCTATGTCTGAATAGGTTCGGTGTGAAGTAACGGAGTGAAACAAAACCAAATGATAACTGTGCCTTATGGCAGAGATCATTTTCATAAGAATGTATAAAAACCAATACCAGATAACTAGGGGGAAAATAATTGTATTGGGCAAGGTTTTGGGAAGATGAACGCAACAGGATACTAAGAGAAGTACCGGTACATGCTAACGACAAAAATGAAGCAACCAGGTTATTCAGACACGATTTTCCATATATAAGCAGTTTTGAGTTGATCTCACCTCATAAACGAATGGACAGATAAGCAAGCCGCCATAAAGGCAGATTATGCAAAACTGTTCCATACAGGTCCTTCTTTTTTCTGATTACTTTCTTTTTCTTTTCCCGGAATATCCACAGGACATGTATAGCCATTGACAGAGCATTCCTCGAAACGACAATTATTACTAAAATAAGCATATAAAACAAAAGGGGAGTAAAATGATCGAGATAATACAGGGTTTGCCGGATAAAGTTGTAGCAGTTCGCCTGAGTGGTGTGGTAAAAGGAGAAGATTATGACAATATACTGGCTCCTGCCATTGAGGAAAAATTGAAGGATTACGAAAAGATTCGCTTACTTTATCAATTGGGTCCGGATTTTGAGAAATTTAGCCGAGAGGCTATGTGGGAAGATGCAAAACTTGATATGCAGAACTTCACTTCATTCGAAAAGATTGCAGTTGTATCCAATGTGGAATGGATGATCACCGCTATGGAACTTTTCAAACATGTTATTCCGGGACAGGTAAAGACATATAGCAACGAAGAGCTCACCGAAGCTAAAGACTGGATAAGTAAATGAGTCCTATACCAGATTTAGTATAAAAAAATATGAAAACGATCATTCATTTAAATTGAAGACACACTGTTTATTAGAACAGGAACCCTCACTTTCCAGTTCAAGTGTAGAATGTTCTATACCATAGTCTTCCAGCTTATCTTTAATTAATTGTCTTATTTCATCAGGGTTCTGCAGAAGATACTGATCCTCAACGATAACATGAGCTGTCAGAATACTTATTTCTCCTTCAAGTGACCATATGTGCATATCATGGACCTTCTTTGTCCCTTTGACCGACAGGATCAGGTTGTTGACCTCATCTGTGTCGATGTGACTGGGAACACCCTGCAGAAGAAGATTGAATGTCTCCCTGGCGTTTCTGGAAACTCCCCATAGTACAAATGCTGTGAACCCTATAGTCATGATAGGGTCTATTATCGGAGCGTTCCAGTATCTCATGATCACTGCTCCAATGAGAAGAACTATCCATCCCAGAATGTCCTCCAGAAGATGCCATGATAATACTTTCTCATTCTGACTTAGCCCTTTTTTAAGCCTGAAGTATCCCAGACCGTTGATTGTGACACCTATAAGTGCGATTACGATCATTCCTCCGGCATCTACAGGCTCAGGATTAAGCAAGCGGGGAATTGCCTGGGATAATATGAATAATGAACCTGCTACAAGCACTACAGCAGCGAATAGAGCAGACAAAAGAGACAATCTCCGATATCCAAAGGTCATTTTTTCAGTTGCAGGTTTTTTTGCCTGCCTTTCTGCCAGCCAGGCAACTATCAATGCAAAACTATCAACAAAGTCATGAAGTGCATCTGCCAGCAGGGCTAAACTGTTTGTCAGAAGTCCTCCTACAACCTCAATTAAAGTGAAAAGAATATTTAAGGAGGCAGCAAAACCCACATTTTTTTCTCTGTCTGCCATGGACAAATATTGATTAGTACCGTTATTAAGTCTTTTGTCATTTGTTTAATAGCTAGTATTCAGTAGGCAAGACAGATAACTAGAAAATAGAGAAAAATCTGTAATCAGTCTTTAACCGTCATCCCCGATAGCATCCACCGGACAGCTGGATAGTGCTTCATCAGACAACTCTGTCTCAGAATCACCTTCTGGTTGCTTGTAGACATAGGCATGTGTGCCATCTTCTGTCATTTTAAAATTATCAGGAGCAGTATCCACACACAATTCACATCCGATGCATTCCTCATCAACGTAGTAAGAACCTGGAACATTTTCAGGAACCTTGTTACTATTATCAGCCATATTCAATTCCCCCCGTAGTGAATATCAATAAAAAGAAGAGGCTCGCAGGATAAGTTTTTTTCGATAACAATGCTACCTGTAAACAGGGACACAGGCTATCGAAGAGGAAGAAGTCACAGGCGGTGAGATCCTTTAAGACATCGGAATAACAGATGGAAACGAGAATCAGATAACAATCAGTGAAGAGGGCTATAACCCTTCGGAGATGGAAATCCCTGTCGGCGGAACCATTACATGGGTAAATGAAGGTAGTACCGTACAGAGTGTGGTTGCCGATGACGGGACCTTTGATTCAGGAGAGATAGCAGAAGGTGAATCATTTAGCTATACTTTTGATGATACAGGAATTCACCAGTACGGTTCCGATCAGAAGCCATCGTTTGAAGGTGTGACAACCATCACAGAAAGCGGGGAAGCCATGCAGGACGATCAAAGAGGGACACACCACAGTAGTACCTGCGGATGGATGAAATAAAGCCTGAACTTTAAAAACAACTTTTTTATTCAAGCTTTATAATAGACATAGAAGCTTATTAAGTAACTATGTTTCAAAACAATATTACTTGTTTTAAATAAATACAGGATATAAAACATCAATCCTTGTAATTTACGCCACCAATAGACAGTAAATATTAAACTACTCAAATGAATGAAATGTTCAATCCTAGATGATATTTACATGAAATTAATATAATCAAATGCAGTAAGCCATGTGATCAAATAAAAAGACTTATAAAATACAATTGACATAGTGCTATAATAAGGGGGTTAATTAATGCAAAAAGCATTGTTAATATTTGCATTACTTGTAGGCATGTTCCTGACCATCGGATGTACAGACCTTGAAGGTGAAGATGAGATGGAAGATGACGAAGAAATGGATGTAGAGGATGAGGATCTGGGAATTGAAGAATCGTTTGCGACTCAGGGTCCGGATGCTTCTCAGCTTTCTAAAGTTACAGTAGATGAGTTCACTTAAAAGATTCCAGTGACAAGGATGATTGGGAGCAGAAGTAAATTAGGGGGTTAATTATGAGAAAGCAATTATTAATATTGTTTGTAGTGATGCTAGCTGTTTTTGCAGCTATCGGATGTACAGACACAGAAGACCAGCCGACAACAGAAGAAAACATTACAGGCGATGAAGAAGAGATCACAGGTGCGGAAGAGGATATCGAAGAAAATGTAAGCGACGCTGAAGATGAGATGATGGAAAATGATTCCATGGATGAAGAAGAAATGGACATCGTGCAAACAGCGAATGATGCAGGTTCTTTTGAAACACTTGTACTTGCCCTGAATACTACAGGTCTGGATGAAACCCTTAGCGAAGAAGGGCCATACACGGTATTCGCACCAACGGACGACGCTTTTGAAGAGCTTCCTGAGGGAACACTTGATGCATTAATGGAAGATGAAGAACAGCTCTCCGAAGTGCTTACTTACCATGTGGTTTCTGGTGAATACATGGCAAGCGATCTAACTGACGGGACCACACTTGAAACCGTCCAGGGTGAAATGATCACCATTAATGTCACTGATGACAATGTAATGGTCGACGATGCAAATGTCGTACAGCCAGATATTGTAGCCAGTAATGGTGTGATTCATGTCATAGATGCTGTAATACTGCCACCTTCGATGGCTGAGGAAGACATGATGGGAAATGATTCCATGGACAATGAAACTATGGATTCCGAGAATGGAGACGTGGTAGTAGTACCAGTAGATTAAAAGCAAGAATAATTGACATCAAACTTTACGAGTAAAGCATATACAGCACACTTTGACAGGTAGTAGGTATTTTAAACTGCTGCCTACCAGCTTTTTTTATTTATGATATATCAATCCCAAATTTCTTATAGCACCATCCATGCAATCCGAGAGGATATACTATTGAAAGTACGTAAGTTACTGAATTTGTTTTCAGGTGATATTATTAACCTGGAAACTAAACATAATTTTATATTTATTCATGAAGGGGGTACTTTATGAGAAAGCAACTGATAATATTGATTACAGTACTGTTAGCTGTATTTCTGGCTATTGGGTGTACATCTACAGATACTGAAGACCAGCCGACAACAGAGGAAAACATCACAGGTGCAGAAGAAGAAATAACTGGCGCTGAAGAAGATATTGAGGAAAACATAACCGATGCTGAAGATGAGATGATGGAAAATGATTCCATGGACGAAGAAGACATGGTGGAAGAAGAAAACAATACAATGGATGAAGAAGAAAAGATGGACAACGAAACCATGGGAGAAGGAGAAACCATAGTCACAATCACTGGAGATGGATTTGAACCTTTTGATACCCAGATAACTGTTGGTGACACCATCACCTGGATGAACGACGATAGTATGGCACACACTGTTGTTGATGATGAGGGAGTCTTCAACTCAGGAGATATTGAGCCTGGAGAATCTTACAGCTATACATTTGATGAAGCAGGAACTTACACCTATACAGCCGGTGAAGACGAGACATTTGAAGCCATGATAACTGTCGTTACCTCAGATGATGAAAATATGAGCGAAAACACCAGTGGAGATGTAGTTGTAGTACCAGTGGATTAATAGAAGAAAGAACCTTGAACTCATCAAACATCCAGTATTTATTGCACGATGTTTGCAGGCAGTAGGTTTTTTAAACTGCTGCCTACAGGCTTTTTTAGCATTTATTGATAAACATGCAGAGCAGATATGCCGGAAAAAAGGCTAAACTATCTTAATCCGAATTTCTTATGGCACCAGCGATGCAAGCCGAAGTGGTGCTTAACAATATTTAAAAGTACGTAAGTTACTGAATTTGTTTTCACGTGATATTATTAACCTGGAAACAGAACATAATTCAATATATCTATTCAGGAAGGGGGTACTTTGTGAAAAAGCAACTGACAATATTGATCATAGTGCTGCTAGCCGTGTTCATGGCTATTGGATGCACATCTACAGATACTGAAGACCAGCCGATAACAGAAGAAAACATTACAGGCGCCGAAGATGAGATTACAGGTGCCGTAGAAGATATAGAAGAAAATGTAACTGAGGCTGGAGACGAAATAATGGAAAATGATTCCATGGGCGAAAATGAAAGCATGGACGAAGAATTGATTTGATCGACAAAGTAAACTGAATTACAAGATATTATCATGTAGAGCAAGGGGGTTAATTTATGAGAAAGCAATTTTTAATATTGTTTGTGGTGATGTTAGCTGTTTTTGCAGCTATCGGATGCACAGACACTGAAGACCAGCCAACTGAAAATGAAACGCCTGTAGACCAGCCGACTACAGTACCAAGTGATGAAGAAATGACGGGTGAAGAGGACATGATGGAAGAAGAGGATGATATCATGGACGAAGAAGAAACGTTGGAAGAAGAGGACATGATGGAGGAAGAGAATGATACCATGGATGAAGAAGAAATGATGGAAGAAGAGGACACGATGGAGGAAGAGAACGATACCATGGATGAGGAGGAAATGATGGAAGATGGAGAAACCATGATCACGATTGATGGAGATGGATTTGCTCCTGCCGAGACAGAAATTTCCGTTGGTGAAACCGTTACATGGACAAACGAAGATAACACAATTCACAGCGTAGTGGCAGACGATGGTACATTCGATTCCGGTGAACTTGATGAAGGCGAATCATTCAGTTATACCTTTGACGAAGCGGGAACTTACCAGTACGGATCCGATGAAGACCCGTTCTTTGATGGTACAGTAACCGTTGCCTCCGAAGAAGGAACTACTACCACCAGTACAGTCACAAATGGTAATATAACAGTACCTGCAGATGCATAAGATCTGCAAGAACTTATTCGAATATATTGGATAAAAACGATTTAATTTTTTCCGCCGACTGAACATCTAATCAGAAGATGCGGCTTACAGATTCGGATTTATCGAAAGGAGATTTATAAATCAGGACGAGAGGACTTAAAAGCAAATTTTATCATATTTGTGAATACATTTCTTTGCCTACAGATAGTAAAAAATATCGAGAAGATTCGATTCACTTTTAAAGAAGTAAGAACATATACCAAATATAGAGAAAAACGTCTGTATTCCATACTGGGAGGAGTTATATGGGTGTAGAAGACATAATGAAGGAGATCACAGACGAGAACGAAAGCATAATAAATTCTAAAACCTTGCTCGGAGAACCTTTTACATGGGCGGGGAAAACAGTAATGCCAGTAATTAAAATGTCTGCAGGATATGGAAGCGCTGGTGGAGAACGTAATAAGGAAAAAAGCCAGGGATTTGCCGGCGGAGGTTATGCAGGCGTCAACATGGAACCAATTGCCTTTGTTGTCATAGCTGAAGATGATGTCAGGCTGTTGAGCATAACCGGAAAGCACAGATATAGCAGCGTAATTGACATGATCCCTGAAGTCGCAAGTAAGATACCTGAAGCTGTAGAGAGAGCCAAGGTGGCAAGCAACGAGGTTGCTGAAAAGGCCAAGCGCAAGTCTGAGCAAGCCGGCAAAATGATCAAAGAGAAGGGATCAGCCCTAAGGAAAGAAACAAAAGAAGAAGCAGAAGCCCTCCAAGAAAAAGCAAGTGAAGAGAAGGCAGAACTTGAGGAAGCCGCAGAAGAAACAGAAATGGAAACTTCAAGCGGCAAGTGGGGAGGATCATCTAAGTAATCTCCCAATTAAAAGCTTCGAGGGCCTTTTTTAGCGAGAAGATATCATAGATTATTTTGTGTCTGTAGCCAGACTTCATATTGTTGATACGAATCCATTGAAGGGATGAATCACAGAAGAATACAGATATTCACAAAATATTATCTTCTCTTGTAGTGTCGAATCCGGATCCAATTTAAAATCCGGATCTGACCATCATAGACAAAAAGTATACACTCTTTTTATCAGAAATCATTATGATAGATGAATCTATGCAAGAATTACCTGATAAAGACTTTTTTATAGATTATTTTGAGAATAAATAATCTAATTACACTTTTTTATGTTGAATTTTATTGAAATCATATTCTGAGCATTTTTCAGAGTTTTTTGACAGATCAATAATGGATAAATTAATTTTAATATACATGACTGATCCATAATTTTAAAAAATGATTTTAAGTTGCCAATATTGCTGAAGTTTTAGTAATAATTAGATATAAATACTTAAAACACAATTAGAGCTGTTTAAAATCTTATAAACTAAAAATTATAAATCATACATATTTAAACTAATTTTAACTTGATTATTACACCATATAATGCAATTATTACTATAAAATGGAGTGAAAATGAAAAAAGAGAAGTATGGATTCCCCCTGGATGACTATATTTCCGCCAGGGATTTTAAAAAGATCAAAAACTTTTCCAGAGACAAGGAGACACCGCTCCTAATAGTTGACCTGGAAAAGATCGGAAACATGTACGACCAGATAATCGAGTACATGCCTTTTGTCAAGGTACATTATGCAGTAAAGGCAAATCCGATGGATGAGGTCATCAGTACACTTCGGGACAGAGGTTCCAGCTTTGATGCCGCGACGATCTATGAGGTTGACCAGTTGCTCAAACTTGGCGTTGGTCCTGAGCGTATAAGCTATGGTAACACAATAAAAAAGGAGAAGGATATCGCATATGCTTATGAGAAAGGAATCAGACTATTTGCCACGGATTCCGAAAGCGACCTCAGAAAACTTGCAAAAAATGCGCCCGGTTCAAAGGTGTTCTTCAGGGTTCTTACTGAGAGTGACGGTGCGGACTGGCCGCTTTCCAGAAAGTTCGGTGCCCATCCAGACATAATATATAAGCTTATCCTCAAATCCCATTCACTGGGGCTGGAGCCCTACGGCCTGTCCTTCCACGTAGGTTCCCAGCAACGTGATATAGGACAATGGGACAACGCACTTTCAAAATGCAAGTATCTTTTCACGGCTGTAGCCGAAAAGGGAGTAAAACTCAAGATGATAAATCTTGGTGGTGGATTTCCTGCAAAGTACCTGTCCCCTGCAAATGAACTTGAGACCTATGCCCGGGAAATATACCGTTTCATACACGAAGATTTCGGGGACGAGTTCCCTGAGATCATCATAGAACCCGGCAGATCCCTGACCGCCGATGCGGGAATAATAGTGAGTGAAGTTGTGATGGTATCAAAGAAGGCAAGATTGAACCAGTACAGATGGGTGTATCTTGATATCGGAAAATTCGGCGGGCTCATAGAAACGCTTGACGAGTGCATCAAATATCCCATATACTGTGAGAAAAAAGGATATGCTGAAGAGGTTATTCTTGCGGGTCCCACATGTGATAGTATGGACATACTCTACGAGGATCACAAATATACCTTCCCGCACACTCTCAAAGAAGGAAACCGCGTTTATATATTCACAACCGGAGCCTATACACAGAGCTATTGTTCCGTGGCATTCAATGGATTCCCTCCACTGAAGGCCTATGTCATGTAAAAGGAATCATCTTTCTGCCCGGATCGGGAGATTTCTCCCGATTTTATTTATATACACCACAAGCAAAAATTTATCAGAAGATCAATTCCAATCGACAGACATGGCGAGATCACCCGCTTTCTTACACAGCCGCTGATAATCCGGAGTCCCTATAAGCTCCATGGAATCCTTTAGTGCTTCCAGAGACTCCATTGACTGGGACACAGAAGCAGTACGATCCAGTTCTGATGCCTTTATACCAAGCCTGCCGATATTGCGGACTATATTCTCAATGATCAGAGGGTCGGTCCTTTTTTCCACACACGACATACCTACAGAGGCAAGAGAATCAATAACCCTTGAAGTTTCCCCGTCATAACCACCATATATTGCCATCTGCCCCTGATCATAAAGGTAATTTACCACCGTATGCAGCACATCCTTTTGATCTATATCTGCCGCAGCCTTTCCGATCTGTTCAAGTGAAGAAGACGCCTGCAGAATGGATTCAGCGGGGTCACTCTTATACAGCTCGTCCCAGATCAGCTCAAGCTTTTCAATGACAATGAACGTGGCATCTTCTTCATTATGCTTTAGAGTGAATTTGCCGAACCTTGCCATGCGGGAAAAGATATAGTTTGCAACGATTTTCCGATCAGTGGATTCAAGGCCCTCCTGTGTAAGTATGTCCTTTGCACGTAAGCTAATGATATTCAATCCGTTTCTTGTCGTCTCAAAATCATGATTTAAGAACGAAGTACTGATGATATCAACTATAGCTTGCATGGGGTCTTTTTCCCGGGTAGCACTCGATCTGACGTCTGTCGTAATACTCTTAGCTGTCAGCTTCATGGCCTGCATGTTCAGCAGTGTCGATGGCCTGAGCATGCGCAATGTCCTGAACAGATACGGGAACAATATCAGGAAAGAATAAACTCCTGTATGGAATACGAATGAGATATGGAACTGTGTATCAAATGAATTTCCGAATCCCGGAAGTGATTTGAGAACAAACAGACTGTAGGTCATTGACAGGATATAGATTACCATCAATATCCAGAAATCCGGGTTATAGGACTTGAGGAGACCTATCATCCTGACAGAGTACGAGCTGGACGCCATTTCCACAGCAACAAGACTCAATGTGACAATTATAGCCATTATTGCAGCTTCACTCTGGATAAGAGCGCTTATCATATATCTTGCACTTGCCACATCATAACTCGGAGGGCCAAACTGCATTATAATATAGCTGGAAACCCCGAAGACAACTAAGAACAGGACAAGATAGAAAGCAATTCTTGATATCCATAGTTTAAGGATGTCAAGTGAAAGATCCTCTCTGATTGCTTTAGATAACATTTAGATGATAGTCCCTGCCTTGATAACCAATTTCCTGATTTTGGAATAAGAATCCTGTAGCTTTAATGTGCATACAGAATAACGTCGATGTCACTATCATCTGTTTTTACTTAGTTCCGGATATTTATGTATATTGGAAATTATTTTTTATGACAGATATTTAAAAATAAATGAATGCAGAGCATCGCCCCGGCTTTCTTGGGCCTTAACTCTACTACATCAATCATCGTCATTGCCTGGTGGCTCGTCCAGTACTGATTCATGCCTGTACTTTTTTCTCGGAGTATTTCTGTTCCGCCAGCCAACATAGTTGTATAGAAGCTCAAAATCCTCCTGCGGGAATTCCATGACAAAATCCCTGAGAAAGAGATTCTTTCTTGCCAGTACCTCATCTTTTTCAAGAAACCACAATAAAATGGCAGTGGCTGCCATCTCAGAACCTTCAGAGTCATCTCCCCAGTGAAACTTATCTGCATTCCGGGGAATATCATGCTCATCCAGTATTTCAGGAGTAAGAGGGGAACCGTAAATGAACAGTTCCTTTGTTTCCCATACTCCCCTGACTTCCAGTCCTCTGCCATTCACTTTAGACATACGTGCAGCCTTTTCATCCACCACGGCATCCAGAACGTCAAGAACTTTGTCTGCAATAGAGCCAATTATTCCCATAGTCATCCTCCTGAAATTACATTACTGCCCTTACATCCACCTTTGTCCTGAACTCATCAAGAGTAGTAGTGGAATCCAGATAATCCTGAATATCAGCCGTCTGCACAGTGACCTCGTAGAGAGGATCATTTCCGTCATACATCTCTATGATCACCAATTCCGTATCCGGTGCGGTTTCAGCCGCTACTCCCATAATATACAGCCAGGTGAGAAGTGCATCGGTGTCTGATTTAACAGATGGCTGGTCATATCTGACAAGTACCTGCTCATCAGTAACCTCTACCACAGCATCATCGATCCCCTGGAAAGTCAGAGATTCATAAATTGACATGCTGGCAGCTCTGTCAACATCATAACTGTCCGAGACCATAGAATCCCATTCCGTGCTGTCAGCAACGGAAGTACTATCATCATCCCCGCCGGAGAATAGGAGGAATAAAAGTACTATTCCTATTATTGCAACTGTTCTTTTCTTCATAAGTCGTATTCCTCCCCGTTATTGTAGCTTATTGCAGGATTGCTGCGTTTGACCACCTGGCAATTATCCCATTTCCAGGGTTTCCAGCTGCTACCGGAATCTTTAATAGCAACATCGCCTATCGGATTTTCCCATTCGTCCGTGGGTATGTAATACGTTCCATCCTTTCTTGTGACCTTCACCCACTGGTCAGGACTTACCTCATGCTCTTCACCATTCTCATCCGTATAGGGCATGGAATAAGAGGGTCCGTCCGAAGTCTGTGTGACTTTACCGTATGAATCCAGGAATGCGTTGGGTGTGGAAGTTCCTATTGGACCATTTGTTATTACTCCCTGCCTGGCATCGCTGTTCTTTATTGCATTGTCAAGTTTTGGCAGGGTCATAACCACTTTTTCAGTTACTTCCAATCCGGTCTTTACAAGATCACCAACCACAGGTATCTTGTCAGCAACTTCCTGTCCGCCCTTTGCAACTACATAGAGAGCTTTTGCAGTGGTACCTGAAGATCCTTTCATCTCACTGAGCTTTTCTGTGTCCTTGTAGGCACCATAGTATTTGTCAACCTCTTCTTTCACGCTGTTGAGAGTGCCCAGTTTCTCAAAGTTCTTTGCTATCTTTGAGTCACCATAAGTATCCGAGAAGAATGAAGCTGCTTCATGTCCGGTCTTCAGTTTCTCCATGCTTTCCTTTCTGGTCTTGTCAATAGCATCAAGATAGATCGTGTCAGTGAGTTTTTCGGCAACTTTCTCCTTTCCTTCGTAATCCGAACCGTCACCCACTTCTACTGGCTCGCCTTCCTCAAAGGTAAAGTCCTCTCCAAAGACGTCTTTGATTACAGCCCTGTTGGATTCCACTTCCTGTTCTACACCTGTGTCCATTTCATCAAGTTTGTCGATATCCTCAGAACTTTCACCTCTTATCATATCGATGATCTTGGCCTGCTCCTGCGTGGATTCAACAAATTCTTCTGGAAGGACATAGTTCATCTGGATGTTCTGAAGATCTTCGATATCCTGCTTATCGATATCCTCTACGTCTACCTCGCCTTCATACCGGACCATTCCCTCCTCTTCCAGAATATCATACACTAAAAACAGATCATCAATATCCATGGGTTCGTCATCAGATTCTATGAATCCAGTATCCTCAGGTTCTGTATCATCATCTGTAAGAGATGGGATGTCCTCTGGAACCGGGTCCTGCAAAGAATCATCTTCTGCATCTGCAATAGAATTTTCTATCAGATCTTCCTGTAAAGTTGTATCCTCCTCTATTCCTTCACCAATGGCACCACTTGCGACAGACTGTTCTACAAGTGTGTTGAAGATGTTCTCGGCTACAGGCTGGATCTCAGGCAAAAGAACATTATAGCCATCTATGGTTACAACAACACGGGTTCCATAGGGACTTGGAGCATTGAACATAATATCGCTGCTTACCGTCCATTCAGGATTTTCAGACATGGACATCCGCTCATCCATATCCCAGTAATCAATACTTCTCATTTCAGGTTCAAGATCAGATTCCGAGAAATAGACCAGACCCAGGTGTTTATCGTCACCCACATACCAGACCCCATTATCATTGATATCCGGCTTGACCTCTTTTGCGGCAGCAATCACTATTTCATTGATGTCTTCTTCTGTATGTTCAACTACCTGAGGTTCCGGACTGCTCACCGTTCCTGAAAGGACGCCACTTGCAGCAGATTCCTCCACAAGTCTGATAAATATGTTATCAGCTACCGTTTCGATCTCAGATAAGGGAAGATAATGACCTTCTATAGTAACATAGACCTGTTCTCCCCCGGGAGTCGGAGCTGTGAATGATGCAGAACTTAGACTGTATCCGGACTGGTCAGTCGTTTCCCCTGTCATCATGATCATCGGATCATCTACATCCCAGTAATCCACACTCTTCATCTCATCCTTCAGAGGACCATTCTCCCAGAAACCTACTACTCCCACATGGTCTTGATCCTCGCCATACCATGCAAAATCTTCAGTGAAACCGGGTTGTGCCTCTTTTCCGGCTTCGTAGACTATGGTTTTTACCTCTTCGTAATTGTATTCTGCTGTAGCTACAGGTACAGACAGCAAAAAAACAATAAATATAACAATACTAAATATATCAATTCTCATATAATATTTGGTAGATTTAATTTGATATAAAGGTTTTTAGTAAGCAGCAACACTACCAAATATACGGGAGAAATTGCAGCTATTAGAAAAGCTTCAATTCCTGCACCAACAAATTATACTGCTTTTCAAGCTCAGGGAGTAGAGTGGAAACCTCATCCAGCCGACCATCCCTGGAAGCTTCATCCGTTTTTGCAGCTATATTGCTCAGAGCCATGGCACCGATGTTGGCTGAAGAGCCCTTTATCTTATGAGCATACCAGCTTATTTTTTCAGCATCGTTGTTCTCTATGCTCTCCCGGAGAGATCTTACCTGTCCGGGCATATCTTCAAGGAAAATACCGATCAGTTTTCTGGCAAGTTCCTCTTCACCCATTACCCTTTCAATAAGCGCATCCCTGTCAAAGACGCCGGGGGCGGACATATCATCGGATTTCTCCTGAATTGGGCTGGAAGCTGCTTTTTCCTGCGGTATTGCAAGTCTCCACTTTTCCATTAATTGCATGAGTGACTTCAGAGAAACGGGTTTTGCGATATAGTCATCCATTCCGGCTTCCAGACATCGCTCCCGGTCTCCTTTCATGGCGTGTGCGGTCATTGCGATGACAGGAATATCATGCTTGCGGACCGCAGAATCCGGGTCTCTTATTATACGGGTAGCCTCGAATCCGTCCATCCCGGGCATCTGTACGTCCATGAAGACCAGGTCATAAGGCAACATCTCAAGGGCATTTACAGCTTCTGAACCGCTTGCCACTGTATCCACACGATAGCCGATCTTCTGGAGCATGCTCTGGGCTACTTTCTGGTTTACTATATTATCCTCTGCCAGCAATATCCTCAGACTGTAATGCTTTGCTGAGTCCGAAACTGCAGTATCACTGGAAACGGTTTCAACATCCTGTTCTTTTCTTCCCAGGACATTGGACAATACATTGAACAATTCCGTATGTTTAACAGGCTTTGTCAGATGAGCTTCAAAGTATCTCTTTCCCGGATTCCGGATATCAGGATGTTGTCCAAGAGAACTTAACATGATAAGATCGGTGTCCGCTATCTTCTCATCAGACTTGATGATTCTTGCAACGGTCGCCCCGTCCATACCCGGCATATGCATGTCCAGTATCACGGTCTGGAAAGGATTTTCATCATCGAGGGCACGGTAGATGGCCTGTAATGCCGTCGGACCGTCCACTGCCTCTTCTACAGTTGCACCCCATGAGAACAATCGCTTATAAAGGATCTCACGGTTTGTGGCATTATCGTCCACGATCAGGATCCTGGCACCTTTGATCTCTTCGGTATTTGTCTCCTTTCGGTCTGATTGACCCTGTTTCTCCAGACTTACCGTGAACCAGAACTCAGAACCTTTGCCTTCTTCACTCTCAACACCCATGCTGCCACCCATCATCTCAACAAGTTGTTTGGAGATGGTGAGCCCGAGCCCTGTACCACCGTACTTGCGCGTCGTGGAATTATCCAGCTGACTGAACTTATCGAAGATGAGATCTATTTTCTCCCCGGATATACCAATACCCGTATCCTTTACAGAGAAACGCAATGTGGCTTCAGAATCGTTCTGGGTTTCAAGGGTCACATGCACGACCACCTCACCCTCCTCCGTGAATTTGACCGCATTTCCGGCCAGGTTGGTGAGTATCTGCTGCAGACGTCCGGGATCACCACGAACACAGACAGGAACATCAGGAGCCGCAGCACATATGAATTCAAGCTGCTTTTCATGGGCCTTGATGGATATAATGGAGGCAAAGTCATCCAGCACACTTTGCAGGTCAAAACCTACAGTTTCCATTTCGACCTTACCGGCCTCTATCTTTGAGAAATCAAGGATATCATTGATGATATCAAGAAGGGATTCCCCGCTTACCCTGACAGTCTCGGCATAGTGCCTCTGCTCGTCGGTAAGTTCGGTATCCAGCAGCAGCCCTGTCATGCCGATCACACCGTTCATGGGGGTTCTGATCTCATGGGACATGTTTGCCAGGAATTCACTTTTTGCCCTTGTGGCCTCCTCGGCTCGTATCAGAGCAATATCAAGTTCCCTGTTCTTCTTTTCCAGCTCATGTGCGTATGTGAGCAGTTTCTCTTCTGCGAGTTTGCTTTCGGTAACATCCTGCACCATACCTACAGAGCGAATAACATTTCCGCTGGAATCCCTTTCATGGATACATTTTTCCTGAACATAGCGTACCTCTCCGGTATCCCTGCGGATGACACGATGATCAACACTGTAGTATTCTTCTTCATGATCCAATGAATCAGAATAGGCATCGTCCACAATTCTGCGGTCATCTGGATGTACGCATTGCAGAAAAGCCTCATAAGTTGCCTCGAATTCCTGAGGTTTGAGCCCGAATATCCGATATACTTCATCAGACCATGTGAGATTATTCTCAATCAGATCCAGCGTCCAGCTTCCGACATGAGCGATCTCCTGGGATCTGGCAAGGGATGCCTCACTTTCCCTCAATGCATCTTCGGTCCTTTTGCGCTCGGTAATATCGCGTGAGACACCGAGAATACCGATGAAATCCTCGCTTTCGTTATACATCCCGGAGATAGTAACTTCCGTCCATACGGTAGAACCATCCTTACAGGGCTGTTCAAGCTGGAATCGTTGTGATGGGAACAGTTCACCCTGTGAAACCGCTTTCCGGGCTAACTCCATTCCTTTGACATAATGATGCAGGGAATTAGGAGCCAGGATTTCATCGGGCTTTTGTCGCATTACCTCCTCAGGCTTGTAGCCACGAAGTTTTTCAACAGAGGGACTTACATACGTAAACCTGCCTTCCTGATCCATTGTCCATATTACATCCGAGGAATTATCAGCCAGAAGTCTGTGTCGCTCCTCGCTCTCCCTGAGAAGTTCTTCGGCGCGTTTGCGATCTGTTATATCCGATAGAATAAGAGTAAGACCGATTACATTGTCTTCTGAATCCTTAAGAGGACTATACAGGTTTGAATACCAGCGCCTGTTGTGTGAGCTCTCACCATATTCCTCGATGAGTGTAAATGCCTCACCTGCAAGTGCACGATCGAAATTTTCCTGCGCTTTTTTGCGGTCATCGGGGTCTGTGATGTAATCCAGCATGCAGTCTCCGGTTTCAATCCTGGAACCCCAGATATTCTTCATTGTAGCCTGATGATTTTTGTTGAAAGCAAGATAACAATAATCCCTGTCAAGGGCGAATATCACTACATTTTCAGGGCTTTCGATCAGGCCTTGCAGAACATTATAAGCCTGACGATATTTTTCCTCACTCTGTTGCAGGGCTTCTTCAGCCTTTTTCTCTTCTACGGCATTCCAGACCGAATCCATTAGCAGGGTCAGTTGCAGTACATCGTTGTCATTATAATCCGATTCCTTGTTCGCAACAGCTACAACAGCAACTATCTTTCCGTTTTTGAAAACAGGCACGGTCATATATTTATATAGCTCAACATGACCTTCAGGGTAACCTTTTTTCAATGGGTTATCAGCCTGGAAATCATTTACTATGATCGGCCTGCGCTGTCTGACGGCCTCTCCCCATATGCCGGTATCCTCCAGTTTATAGATTGTCTGGGGTTCGACAATTGCGCACTCCTCCATAACATCCTTTGACCAGGTATTGAGGCTGAATTCCTTTTTATACTCGTCATAATAATAGATGTAACCGATCTTGCTTTGAGTGAGTTTTATCGCTTCATCAAGTGCGAAATCAAGAAAGTCCTGAATTGAACCGGAATCGTATTGCAGAATTGAGACAAGGCTTCTTAATCGTTCATCTCCGTTACGAAGCTCGTCCTTGGCTCTTTTGCGCTCACTTATATCCGTGGTTATACCTTCCACATGTGAGGGTTTATTGTTCATGTCATAGACAATTTCAGAGTATTCATGTACCCATAGAATACTGTTATCAGGCCTTAGCACGCGATATTCAACCGAAGCATGGCCAACGCTTTCTCTTTGTTTTGCAGCAGATTCTACTTTATCCATATCATCAGGATGGATCGATCCGTTCCAGAGACCATTGTTATCCATAACCTGCCGAGAATCAAGGCCAAAGCTGTTGCCAGAAGAAATCCTGATATCAAGCAGCTTAAGTTCGGGGAAGCTTGCAGACCAGATAATTGCATCCATCGACCTGAGAAAAACTTCCTGAAAACGCCTGTTATTAAATATATTATCCTTTTTTTCGGATTCTGGCACACTACCACCCGTCGAATTTTGTTCTGTCAATGTTGCACCCTTCCATCTTTCTCAGGATCATGATACATACAGAAAATATAATCTTTTTTAACAAACAAATTATTGAGTCTTTTTTATATAATATTATTTTGTGGGATGGTGTATATAAAAATACTCATTTCAAGTAAAGATAAAGATATTAAATGTAGTAATTAATTTCCGCAAGTTATATTTACTACAGTCACTTGTTGTAAATGACAGACCTAAATTTTCGGGACCATTGAAAGAAAAAATAAGACCTTTTCGCAGGAGTTGAATAACACGAAGAAACCATTACTTGATGTGGTGTTTGCATCCGACAAAAGGAAAAACATACTCCTGTTACTTCAGGATGGTCCCAGGAAAATAGAAGAACTTCTAAAATCAATAGATACAAGCAGACAGGCATTGCTTCCCCAAATCAGAATACTTGAAGATCATTATCTTATA
>JAALLQ010000146.1_pt1 | contig 23279 bp, 20 predicted proteins | sample 7245921 | NCBI WGS metagenome assembly JAALLQ01 (sample SAMN13049200, study PRJNA578106) | oil field metagenome | isolation source: filtered produced water from oil reservoir B7 | place: USA:offshore Texas | collected 2016 | reverse complement strand
TCGGCCACCATTTTTGCTTCAACAAGGGCAACTTCGGCTTTTTTGCTTTCTGTAATATCAAATATGATACCCTGAAGTGAGATAGCGTTCCCTCTGCTATCACGTATTACAGCTGTCCTTTCATCTACCCAGCGTATCTCCCCGGAATTTGTCAGTATCCTGTATTCCTGATGAATCTCATTTCCATTTCCTTTAAGCTCGTGGTTCAACCTGCTCAAGACACGTTCACGGTCTTCGGGGTAAACAATTTCAAGATACCACATGTTGCCGCTTACTATCTCTTTCGGAGAATAGCCAATATTTCTGATACCCCCGGAGATCAATTCCACAGGCCACTCGTCGGTTAAACTGGATTTGAATACTATTACAGAACTGCTGTCTACAACCTTTTTCATCTCCTTCATGAATAATGTGGATTTTTCCAGTGCCTCCAGTATATCGTTCAAGCCTTCCGGAATTTTCCTGAAGTCAATCTCCACATCAGTATCTGCCCTGCTATCCAGTTTACCATCCAGGGCTTCATGGGAGATATTCTGGAAATCTCCCACGATCCTGTTGATCGGATGTGTTACGGACCTTGCTACAATAAACGCCACAGCACCCATAAAAATAGTTGACAGAACAGAGATTGCTACAAGTTGTCCCTGTAATTCATTTACCCCGGCAAACATCTCTTCTTCGGGGACCACGAGAACAAAGGAAGAAGCACCTGAACTTATAGGTTCATAGAACATAACGACCTTCCTGCCGGTGCTGGGATCAACAGTCCTGACATGCCCGTCCCTTCCATTTTTAATATCATCTGCCATTTCCCTGAAGGCAGGGTCCTTAAAATCATGGAGATTCCGGATACCTATCCATCCTTTTTCAGTGGGATGAGACATCAATATCCCCGCACTGCTTACCATAAATGCATAACCGCTGTCAAATATTGTCACATTACTGACAGTACTGTCTATGTGATCCAGAGACAGGTCCACGCCTCCTATGCCCTGGAAGGTGCCGTTCTCGATGATAGGGGAAACAAAACTTACGAGCATTACACCTTCATAGAAATCCGGTTCGGTTACAATATCCGTACCGTAATATTTGGGCAACTGGTAGTAATCGTAGGTCTGGTAGTAGAGAAGCGGATCCATCCGGACAGGGCCATCAAGCTTGTTCCAGTAGGGTATGAATCGTCCGGTTCCATCATGGCCTTCAGTGAACGCATACTCGGAATCCATGCCGTCAAATGCATCGGGTTCATAGCACACATAGGTACCAAGTAACTCAGGGTTATCCAGCAGTATCTGTTTTAGCATGTTGTTCACTTCACTGCGGTTACTACCCTCATACTGTTTCATGGTACTGGAAATGGTACGTGCCAGCACCATACTCGTGTGCATGTCCGTATCGAATCTGTTAGCGTAATTCTCGGCCGTGATCATGGATTGCTGGTAAGCAAGCTCTGTATGCTGATCCTTTACAGTAGAAGTAATGCCCATTGTGGCCACTAGCATGACGAGTACGGTTCCGGCTGTTATCAGAAACAGTAATTTGGTCTCAAGTTCTACATCTTTCCATTTCATTTCATTCTGGATGCAGTGGAATTTTTGTCTGTTTTACAGTGAAACTACATCCATTTGTATAGTAAATATATATTTATCTTTATTAAAATAACATGTTTTTTTATATATTACTTTATGGGAAGCAGGATCAAATTGCTATTTGAGGACTGAATCCGGAAAAAGAAAAGTCTGACTGAGTATCAGATAGGTAGTCAACGATATGAGTGTCGTGAAAAGTAAAAAGCGATTCCAGCGGGGCCACGGAACAAAAGTACATAAACATTTCCAACATTTTAGAAAATGATGACTCGCAATGTAGATGACCTACACTCCTTTGAGACTCGTTTTCTCCGTGCAAAACAAAGAGTGGAAAAAATAGACACTTAGCATAGGAATAAGGATCTTATCAATAAGTTCATTATTAACTGCAGAAGGGAAGGCTTGAAAAAAGCAGCTGCAATAGCAACGGATCCGAAGATCAATGATATCTATTTATAAAAGAGAATGTTCATTGTTTTAATCCGGAATCATTTCAACTAATGTACTCAAACTGATATTTCCATGAGGGCCAACAGCAGTTCCATCATCTTTCAAAGTCAATTTTCCTTGCATGGAACCAAGAACAAAGTAGTGTTTAGGCCCTATATCTTTTGTATACTTCCAGTCATCTTCTACTAAATAAAGTAAAACATTTTCTCCGGGCTGAAAACTAGCTTCATAGTCTGCTGTACTTACATCATTATCTACAGTACCGGTAAGTATTCTCACTATTACTTCATCTTCATCTAATTGATTTTTTAGATATTCGTTCACGGTTATTACCACATCGGTGTAAATTACATCATTTGATTCAAAGTCCTCAATCGAATCATGGGGTCTTTTAACATCTGCAGTATTCCATTTACTCGGCAGAAACTCCTTCATTGTACCTATGATAATTACATCAGATTTCTTGGGAAGGTAATCATAGCTCACATATTCAATTTCAGGATAAGAATGTGCTGTCAGACCTTCAGATTCATTTTCATGAATTGTGAGTTCTCTATGCCCTTCAAAAAACTCAGAGTTTCCAGCAGAATCTGTTCCTGAATTCAGAATCAAACAGCCTGATAAACTAATGGCTAAGTAAACTGACAAAAGTATGATTACGGTATTTTTTAACTTTTGTATTGGTATTTTACCCATGAAAATCCTCTGTATTTTGCAAATATGCAGTCCTCCGATAATGTCTAATGTACAATACACTCAATATTGGCAATAGCAAAAAAAAACCTAATAGTTTGATGTTAGAAACAATATCTAACCAGAAAAACTGGACCATTAGTTCATCTATCCATCCCATTTCCAGTTTTATGGTGTGGAATATTACAGGGACAATAACAACAACAATTGGCAGCAAAGCAATTATTTTCATCTCCGTAGTAATTTTCCTAAGATCATAATTTATTGAGGGAAGCAAGTAAATAAGCAAACTATAAGGGAGAATTACGATATACAAAAGTAGGGAAGGTAATTGATTATAAGGAAAACCCATGTAAAATATCTGGTCAGTTCTTGAATATATTACACTTTCTGCGACTGTCTGAATAGGGAACAACAAAGCATAGAAAAATGAATCAGGGTGGGCTTCATAAACCATAACTTTAGTATATCCAAATATAGCTACCATAGTCTGATATATTCCAGCAATTAATAGAGGTATAGAACACAATACTTTTTTAACATCCTTTCTACTCTGAAAGATATTCTGTACGATGGAAGCTAAGGGTATAACAAAAAGAATAAACGCACCTAAAGTGATCGATAAAGCAAATATATTTTGGATAAAACTAACTCCTGTTCCCATCATCATACCTATTGTTAACACAATAATAACCAATAACAGGTGTTGCATAACAAAAATAGGAGATTCTAAAGGCATTTTAGCCCTAACCCTCGATATAAATTGAATAAAGAAATTCATCGAACCACTATTCACTTTTACTTATTAATAATATTGGTTTAGAAGGTTATAAAATTTATATAAGCTATTCATTCTCTCCGCAAATACAGTCTTTTATAGAATTACGTTTCTTCAATAATCTTAAGGAACAGTTTTTGCAAATTCATTTGCTGCTCCTCTAGTTTCGATAAAGTACCACCCGCTTTTGCCACAGCCTTTGAAATTTCTGTACTGTTTTTCTCGCTTGAATGAACTTCCAGAGTTATATTGTCGTGTTTTTCAACCGCTCTCACATTATCTACACCTCTTACGATTTCCATAGCTTCTGATGGTTCAATGTCCTGAACTTCAAGCAGGTAATGTACACCCTCTTTTGCCCGAACGATATCTCTTAGTTCATCAACAGAGCCGATTGCCAGCAGTTTCCCTCTGGCGATGATTGCTATCCTGTCACATATCTCCTCGACTTCTTCCATTGAATGCGAACTCAGAAAAACGGTGACTTCCTTAGTCTGATTGAGTTTCTTGATAAGATCTCTCATCATTTGAGCGCCAAGAGGATCTATTCCACTTGTTGGCTCATCCAGAAAAAGCACTGTCGGTTCATTAATAAGTGCCTGAGCAAGCCCAAAACGTTTACGCATGCCTGTAGAAAATCCTCCAATCCTTTGGTCGATAGCATGTGAAAGACCAACTGTTTCAAGCAAACTCTCAACTCTTTTCTCTCTTTCCACAGGATCAATATCATACAACTGAGCATAAAATCTCAGATTTTGTCTTGCGGTGAGATTATCATAAAAACCGGCAGGTTCTGGAAGTACGCCTGTAACCACTCGAATATTAATTATTTCTTTCACGATGTCAAAATTCGCAACCCTACCGGTACCGCTTGTAGGTTCCAGCAATCCAATCAGCATTTTCATGGTCGTTGTCTTGCCTGCTCCATTAGGCCCTACAAAACCAAAAATCTCTCCTTTTTTAACATTGAGTGTAAGTGAATCTACCGCCACAATTTCTTTTTTCTGACCAAACTGCTTTGTAAGACCCTGAATCTCTATAATACTTTCAGTATTACTTTGAGCAATAGTTGATCTGTCCTGTATAATTTCCATATATATTTACCTTCTTCCAAATTTTAATACGATAAAACCCAGCAAAAGTAAAGCTGCTATTATCATCCCAATGCCAATAAAGCCACTACTGTTTGATTTTACAACTGAAACTTCCACCCGTTCATCTTCACTTTCCGCTTCATCACTTACAGCACGCATCAGAATCTCTTTTGCATCTGAACTTGCATCTGCTCGTGCTTTAATTTCCACCGGTATCCCTTGCGACTCCCCCGGCTCCAGCTCATCGATAGCACCAAAGCTTCTTATTGAAGTAGTTAGCCCGGAAACATCCTGCACTTTTAACTCGACGTTATTCAAGGTTCTGTCTCCTGTATTCCGTAGATTAATTATGATCTCCTCAGAAGAACCAGGATTTAGCTCAAGACTTTTTGTACCAGGAAATATACTTAGCATCTTTTCCTCTTCAATTCCCCTGTTGACAGTAAGATCAAGTTGCTGGAATACCTCAAACTGGCTGTTTTCCAGAACAGCATTTACAATAATGGGATATGTACCATCATCTGCACCCAGGGACGGGCGAACTTTTACAATGAAAGTCTGTTCGTCATTCGCTGCAATACTTGTTTTCGTTATTCTATATTCGCCATTATCCTCTTCCAGAAATTCAACATTCCAATCGTCGGGTTTCTCAACAACATTAATGTTGGCCGTCACACGATGATCGTAGTCGTTCTCAAGTGTCACGTAAAATTCCACGGGATCATTTGGCCTGGACTCCAGTCCAGGTATATTGGAATAAATATCAAGGTCCAGAGCTGCTTCATTGTCAACATTGACCACAAATTCCTGAGAGATAGTATCCCCGTCGTCCGGCCTGAAATCTGCCCATATCGTATATACGCCGTTTGGAGTGTCTATTGGAGTCCTGACCCTCAGTATGATCTCCTCAGGACTGTTCTTGTCCTCCGGGAATGTAATACAGGAAATTTGGTCCCCGTCACTATAAAAACCAGCATTCCAACCATCATCTTTGTCTTTGATGGAGAGAGAACACCAGGCTTCATCACTACTATTATACCCTTTCTCGATGGTTATTGGAAATTCCACTGTGTCTCCGGGAAGAACCACTTTTCCTGTTATGCTGGTCATTACCGCGATCGAAGACCACTCCGCACCTGCAGTAGAGATGATTAACGAAATGACAAGTAAAAGGACAATCCCTATTGTGCTGAGATTTTGTTTTTTACATACCATAGTATCACTTTATAGTGTAATGTCCTTTCGGAGAAATGAAATAAAAGACATAACGAGCAATACAATCGGTGTCACTATCAGCATAAAAATATTCATCCAGAATTCTTTCATGCACTGTGTAAGAGTATATCCGGTATCGAAAATACCTCCGATTACCGGATCACTACTAAATCCGCCAAAGCTAAGATCCAATTTACCCAGTACCGCTTCAGCATAGTGATGCAGTGGAGACATATACAAAAGCTGGGTAATCAGCACACTTTCATTTGATGTATCGCCTGTCACAATCACAACAACAGCCTTTAAAATTGCACCAAACAATACACCAATGAAAAGCCATACAGCAACGTTATATGTCAGGGAATTAGTGGCATCTTTTACTATAGTTGAAATGAAAACTGCAATCCCCAAAAAAATGGAAACATAGAAAAATGTGAGAACGGTGAACACAGCTATTCTGATTAGTTCCGCCTGTCCGATTTCCATTCCATAGAATACGAGCAATGTGCCCACGGAAACAAATACCGAAAAAACAATGATGGCAGCCAGTACCAGCATTGATCCAAGCAATTTTCCTGCAATTATATTATCTCTGAATAAAGGATGGGCCAGTAACACGTTCAGTGATCCTGACTTCCGCTCTTTGACTACCGCATCAAAACCCAGTACTATACCAATCAAAGGACCAAATAAGGCAATCATCCCTACATGAATACTACTCAGGAGTACTGAGCTTCCCTGATGTTTCATGGATCCGTACATGTATGTCGAAGCAAATACAATCAGAGTATATGTTGCAAGCAACACTAAAAACCCTGAATTCCTAAGATAATCAGCAACTTCTTTTTGAGCAATCACGAATATGTTCCTATTTTTCATTCAAATTACCCCATATCCTTTGATATGTCTTGACGCAAAAATGTCATAAATGCCACTATCATTAAAAAAATAGGAGTAATGACAAGAGTCAGGATATTTGTCCAAAATTCATCCCACCATTGTTCCAGTGTATGTTCAGTATCAAAAATCCCGCTCACAGCAGGCCTCTCACTTGAAACACCTAGCAGGCTCAGGTTAGGTACACCACTTACTGTCATAGCGTAATGGTGGATTGGTGATAATTTTTGTAAATCTGAATTTATTTCTAAAAAACGATCATTGTCAGTTAAATCCAACGGCTTATGACCAGCTATAATAGAAGCAGCGGTAGTAAAAATCATGCCGAATGCAACACATAAAACAAGCCAGATTGCGATATTGTATATTAGTGAGCTGACTGCATTTTTCGTAATTATAGAACCAAGTATGCCAAGTCCCATAAAAATAGATAAGTATAGATATGTAAGAACTGTAAATATTGTCAAACGGTTTAACATAAGTGAGCTAAACTCAGCTCCTGATGCCACAAGTCTTGTACCCACAACTATTACTATTGATACGAATACCACCAGAGCCAATGTAATCAGTGCTCCCAATGTTTTTCCAGTAATTATAGTGTCTCTGTAGAGTGGGTGTGTCAAAAGTACATTCAGAGATCCACTTTTTCTTTCTTTATTCACTGCATCAAATCCAAGTGCGATTCCCATAAATGGAAGGAAAAGAGCAATAATTTGTGCAACATCAATAAATAATCCTCTAAACAGATTCTCATCTGCTAAAATTCCAGTAATATAACTTTTGGAAAACACAATAACCATGAATGTCAGAAGCAGTGTTATGAACTTAGGACTACATACATTATCTGCAAATTCCTTCTGTGCTATCACAAACACATTTTGATTTTTTTCATGATTAATCCTTCCGTTATATCTCTTTCTTTGCACCGGTAAATGCAATTAATATCCCTATAACTGCGATAATCACAGTGAACCCGGGAAGTTTAGAAGAAGTTTCTGTTTTAGAACTTGTCTCCGTCTGATCATACGTGTCATTCTTGAGTGTCACCACTTCCGATTCTGTTTTGTTCATACCGTTTGCATATATAAGGGGATGGTCCTGTTCATGTAATCTAAAAATCTTATTGTCCACACAAATGAATTGTCCGGACGGATCCAGACTTATCCGAGTAGGATTTATTGCTGATATCGATATGTCCCACATATCTTGGGTTGTGGTGTTTAGTACCGAGATCTCATTATCATTTGCAAAAACTAAATCTGTGCCTATCCAGGTAAAATCAGTCACGTTTTCAATTGCCATTTTGTTGGATTCATTGAGCAGGAGCAAATCGTACATTTCTATGTGAGGAGATACTATCAGGCCATTAGGATTAGCTGCTAAAATGTAATCATTCGGACCCACCATCCCTTCAAGATCATTATTTCCATCAACCAGTTTATTCATATCTCCGTTCATTGAAATCGAGTACAGAGCGTATGATTCATCTCTCACCCTTTTTTTGAGCAGAACTCTTTCATTGTCTGGATACCACTCTATGATTCTTGGAGAACCCGATCTAAAACTTGTAATTTTAGAAGAATCTCCTCCTTCATCTAAAACGTACACATCATAATTAATATCGTCATTTAATGCGGAACCTTTCTTTTCACAAAAAATTAGTTTTTTACTGTCAGGGCTCCATTGCTCACCATATCTTCTTACACCATCTTCGGGTAAGAGTTGGTTAAGTTCACCGTTTTCAATATTTAAGGTAATAATATCGAAGTTATTTTTCAAAACGATTTTTTTGCCATCCGGTGACCATTCCATGTCTTTTATTTTTACGCTGTTATCGGGTAACTCAAAGCTGGATTCAATTCCTTTGTCAGCATCATAAAAGATGATTTTTCCAGAATCAATAGCAGTAATTATATTTTCTGTTGGAGACCATGTAGGAGTCCATTCCGGATTAGTCAAAACACTTTCAGTATCATAATTTATTTTTTTCATCAATTTGAGATCACTTGACATAATTACAAGTTGAGCTGATTCTATTCTATGCATATTCCCTTCTAGCAATTCAATATATGCAAAATAATCACCAGACTGACTCCATACCGGCGTTATAACTTTCTTACCACCACTACTGGAAGTGCATTCTTCCCAGGCAATACGGGTTATTCCGGAACCATCTGCATTTGCTGCATACAATGCATATATACCACCTAGCTGTGGATCTCCTTTAGGATATGCGCTTAAAAATGCATCAATTAATATTTGATCTCCTTTAGGGCTCCAATGAACATCTAAAACAAAGCTGTTTCCAATATCAAGCCGGTCCGTGTCCACGAGATTTCTGATATCTTTACCTGCAGTTTGGTTCAGGTCGGATATCAGTGTCACATTTGTCTGTTTGAGAACATCGTTTGCAGAAACAGGCTGAAAAGCTAAATAAAGCAGTGTAATAAGTATTAAACTTAGTTTGATTTGTTTTCTGAACATTTGATTACCTATTTAGATGTGCCTTTTCTCCATCTGCCGCTGCAACACCAGTCAGCACAAAACATGCTGCAAGTGCTATCAGTATTTTTGATATTTTTCGCATTCTTTCTTTACCTCTTTTATTTACTCCCGAGGCAGTATCACGTAAACTTTAAACCCAACCAAAGTCAACATTACCATGCTTCAGGGCATTTCCGAGATCCAGGACTAGATTACCAATGCTGCCTGGACCTCGGCTACATTTATCAATGTAGCATAAAAATATCTATGATGTTATTATAAAGGTTTTATGACCGTATCATCCAACTATACTTTCAAAACGTCTTCTGGAATGGATTTTCTGGTATTGGCTAAATCACAAAAAAGAACAATTACTTCCCTTTCCTTCAGTTGGATGATAGAGTCAGATATCACTAATAGAATATTTGTAGCACTGCAAGTGCAATTACAAGGCCTTTTTTAAGCCATGTGTACCACAAGAGCTGCGAGTACTAAACATACTACTGTTATTATCAACCAATGAAACAAAGATAGCTTAATTTCGTTTCTACGTTCATATTTTTTAAAAATGAAAATCAACAGTATAAATAAAAGAATCCCAACGATGAATGGAATCAAATCAAACCCAATAAAAAAATGAACCATATTTTCTCCACAATTACACCAATGTATCACAAATATTTTCTTAAAAATTAAAGGAGATAATATCTCCTTCTAAATTACCCTGATGTAAACCAAAACTCTTGTGTCAAACTTGCATCAACTTTGATCTTTCCTGCCCCTTCAATATCGTCCACCACTGTAACCATGTATCTCCCCCTATACTCTTTATCCCATTCAGTTGGATCGTTGATTGCATCAATCGATACTTGAACAGACTTAATTCCGTCCTTTATATTGTCACTAAAATACACATATGTCTCATAATTTATGCTTGAACTATATTTACTCTGCTCCCCGTAAGTAACACTCGATATTTCTGAAATATTAAATGCTGGATATAGGATTGGACCCCCTTTGTTTATTGGATCAAAAATATCGATATCTTCCATTACCACTTCCTCGATAATATCAAAATCATTGAGCGTGGATGCATTGGATTCTAATTTCAACATATATCCATCTTCTATTTTTACGATAAATGTACTCCATCCACTTGAAAAAGATTTATTGTCTAATTGTTCTGTCAAACTTGAAAAATATGGACCTTTTGAGTATACTTCAGGGGTATGTAAAATATATTTATCAAGGATATGTTGCTCTAATGAAGGCTTTTTTTGAGTTTGTGTTTCAGGCAATTCCCCATTTATTGTTGCAGGAAGAGGAACCAATATTGTTGCAGTGCCATTAACTTTTTTTCCAGAAAGCCCTTCTATATGGACACTATAAATAAAATGGTCTCTTTGACCATCTTCTCGCCAAAGTTTTGCATTCTCATTAAGTGCATGTATGAATAACGATACTGATAACAAAAAAATAATAAAGGCAAAAAAAAGCAATTTTCGTTTTTGAATCATATTTCCTCCTAAAAAAGAGAAGGTTTAGCTTCTTATATATTTAACTAAGCCTAAATTATATTTTGCAGTTTGGTGGAGTACTTCATCTGTTATGGTGATAACATCTGAATCAGAACCAAATGTAGTAGGATGATAATAGACTTCATCGTATAAATCATCTAACCTGGCATGAGAATAAGTTGCTAAATTCTCTGCAGCTTGTTCAGGATCTGTTATGACATAATACGTTGTAGTGTCATCTATAATATTTGAATACTCATAGCCACTGTTCCAATTGTTGTTAACATATGCCTCATAGCTCGTATGAACCCACTGATTAGAATACTGCTCATTTGAATGCCCTGTATGCATAGGATTTCCTAGATCTGACATATAATGGCTCGAATAGCCTAGATTAGTATAAGCATTGGTTAATTGGGCATTGTCATAATAAGTTGCAGCATCATCTATGAAATCTTCACAATTCATTGCAGCATATCCAAATCCAATACTTGGATCATAGTAATGGTTGTAAGATTGCCAAAATCCACTATCCCAGCTATCGGGTTCTGCAGCTGCATTCTTTGCAATATTAGCATAGGTTGTGTCTATTCCCCATTTCCTGACTGCACGATATATCATATCTTCATGATCATCTCCACTCCACTTTACTCCGATTTCGTCATATCCATATTTGTCATTCAGATATTCAGCTGTAGATTTCTCAATTTTTCCAAGTATTTCATAATCATCTTCTGTCAATTGAGACGGATATCTTTTCCATATATCCTTTATTGCTTTCTTCATCTCTTCTTTTTCTACGGAAGTCACATAGCAATTATCGATATAATCGAAAAGAATTTTTTGCTCCTGTTTATCGGCTTCAAGTAGATACCAGTAAGGATCTTTCTGTGTTGTTGAAGATAGAACCACAATTGGCTCCGGTTCTGGAGTTAAATTTACTTGATAATCTTTAACTATCTCGCTATCATTATTTACGGCGTTCACTCCGGCGTTCACAGATGATATAAATGCCACACTAAATATTAGTATTGCAAGTAACATCGACGTGGTTTTAATAGTGGTATTATTCATTCTTTTTACCTCTTTTTTTACTCCCGGGGCAGTATCATGCAAACTTTAAACCAAATCAAAGCCAACATTACCATGCCTCAGTGCAATTCCGAGATTCAGGACTAGATTACCAATGCTGCCTGGTCCTCGGCTACATTTATCAATGTAGCATAAAAATATCTATGATGTTATTATAAAGGCTTTATGGCCACATCTTCCAACTATTCGATAAAAACATCTCATGTTATTGTTTTTGTCAATATCCAAAAATATAACGAAATCAGAAAGAATTAAAATGTCAACTTACAGTTGGATGATATGGTCAGACATTATAAATATAATAAAAATAAATAATTATTTGATATCATTGAGAAGAAGCAAAAATCAATTACCCACGCCCTAAACAAGAGCAGTTTTCACTCTCTCCTATTTGTTTCTCCTCATTGATATCCACCCCACATTTTCTCTTATGCTTCAGGGAGACAAAAAACAATCAAGGGGTGTGTGATATGCGGGGAGTGGATTGGAAAGTATTTCCAAAACCCTTTACCGCATCATTTCAATCCGCCCATTCAAATGAATATTATGATACTTATTGTCAACTTTCAGAAACATGGTATCATTACTCTGTAGCATTTTTCCAAAATCATCAATATTTTTCATGACATCTTCATTCTCATAAGGAACTTTAATCTCATTCCCGGGAGAAGAAAACGCTTTCTGTATATAGGGATATTTTTCCAGTTCATTATGTAAAAATTCCACAAGATTATCCGGCTCATCCGGAAGTTCTTCTGCCCTTATATAGAGCCCTGATCCGGGCTGTATATCGTTAAAAAGAAGTAAGTCACAACTAAAAGTACAAAGGAGCCTGCAATGATCTTTAAACCTGTATTTGGTTTCATTTAATAAATCACAACCATCACACCAATTATCAGTTTCCACCACTATGTATAAATCGGTGTTCTCCTAAAAAAGAGAAGATATTAATGCTTTATGACCCTAACGTCCAACTGACAAATATCAATATATTTAGTATATCATAAAAAAATGAATATTCAGATTTTTATTAAAAAATTACATCCATCTTATTTTTTGAACCATTATCTTTTTATAAGCAATTCCAAGATTTTTAATTGAATCCATAAAATTATAAAAAGGATTCAAATGGGCCTTATTTGGGCAAACGATGTTATAAAAATCTACCACTTTGAACATTATATTTACTGTGGTGGTTTTTTATAAATATTAAAGAGGCAAAAGTATGAAAAAGACAAATATACGAACAGCAATTGGGCTAATGTTAGTAATATTCATGTTGCTAACATCGGTTGCATATGCAAAAAGTGAATCGACAACAACACCCATCAATATTGACCTGACCAAAGAAGGTGGTGTACTTATAGTACCGACAACAGAAGATTCTATTGTCGATCTAAGTACGACACAGGTCACTGAAGAAACTGCATCAGCGACATTCTCAGGAACGATTGATGACCATAATAAAGTTGAACTAGAAGGTATAATCAACCTAGACGGAAACGATAAAAAAATTAAGCTTTCCGGAGAAGCATACCAAGTATTTGTAGGATGGAACGTTCCTGAAGGAGCTGAACCAATCTACACTCAAGTTGGGAACAACACAATGACACGCTATGTCGGAGCAACAGAGAAATATGCTACATATATGGATGTCAGTGATAAATCAGGAAAATACAATCTTCATGGTGAATTCTATGATGATGGTAGTGGCGGATTCATAGGAACGATCAATATCGATGGAAAAGAATGTCAGATAGGACTTCGTGGTAGTTCAATGAGTGTATATGAAAACACTGCCCCTACAATAGAAACCAAATCATCTAATTATATCTCAGTTCCAACAAGAAGCCAGTGGGAATTGTATTGGGATGGACACAGTTATGACGCTGCATCCCATGCATGTGGTGAAACAACTGCTGCGATGCTCGAAGAATATTATACAGGAGACGAACCTGATATATGGGACATTTGGGTGTATAATGGATATGACACCATGGATGCCGGTGAAGCACAAGATTACCTTGATGATCAAGGAGTCTACCTGCAAAAAGGAACTAGGTCAGGATCACTGAGTTATACCATTGGTAAAATAAAAGATATGGTTGATGATGACAGACCTTTCTATCTCACGGAAGAAAGTAGATGGGGTACTTGTCATGCAGTAGTTCTACGAGGATACTATGATACTGGTTCGATGTACAACTCGTACTTCAAACTGAATGATCCAAATACAATTAATGGAAATACTGTCATGTATTGGACTCCAACGCTTTCGTCTTCCTTCAATTACGAAGAAAATGTCTATGAATACACTGGTTCATCTGACACAACCTCCACGGGATATTCTTTCCTGGGCTAAATATTTCAAAAAAAGGCAAAGTGAGCCATAAAAAATAAATGGTTCACATTTTAATTTTTAAAACCATCATTATCAATACTAAAATTATTTAAATCAAACAATACCTAATGCAGAAATAGAAAATGTATCTAATATATTTCCAGTAGGAGAGTAAAATGAAACCATCCATCCCAATATTATTATTCATTCTTTTTTTATCCATAAATTTTACATCAGCGGCGACACTAACAGTTGATAAAGAAATACAGGAAACCAACAACACTACCGTATATTATTCCTCAATACAAGATGCTATCAATGCAGCACAAGAACATGATCTCATCCTTGTTCGTAATGGAACATATAATGAAAACATTGTTATCAACAAGACTGTACGAGTAACCTCTATTCTCTATGATGATGGCGATGCTGCCTCATTAGAAGCAACAAATCCAGACATACCAGTTATCTCCATCACTGCAAAAAATACTCAGGTTAGCGGCCTAATAATTACAGGGCATAATGATTCCTCCTCAAAGACTGGGATATTTGTCGATGGTGCTGACGACTGCCATATCAGTAACAACATAATTACAAAAACACTAAACGGGATTTCCCTCTCCTCCTCCTCAAAAAATGATATTGTCAATAACACTATCCTCCTGAATACCGAACATGGGATGTATATAATCTCCTCTAATGGAAACAACATTCTGACTAATAATATTCAAAATAATAAACGTGGCCTCTATTTAGAAAACTCTGATAATAACATAATAAAAAACAATCTCCTATTTAATAATCAATTTTATGGATTTGCTCTCCTGGATTCATCATCCAATAGCATCGACAACAATACTATACTTTCAAATAAAATAGGTCTGGCATTAACAACGTCAAATGAAAATCAGATCAGCAATAACAATGCAAGTCAAAATACAAAACACGGTCTTTTATTGTGGAACGCAGAATCAAACATTGTAACGAATAATGAGTTCTCTGGAAATGAATTCTCTGGAATGTTCCTTGGCTCTCTCTCCACAGATAACAATATTGAAAATAATCTTTTCTTAAAAAACCTCAAATATGGAATTACGATTGAAAGTGCAGACAATAACCATATTAACAGCAATGAATTCACTCAAAACAACAAGTATGGAATCTACCATCTATACTCTGGTGATGAGAATTATATTAATAAAAACACCTTTTCTGATAATAGCTCAGAGAATGTAAAATTTACACCCATCCAACAAATAGCAATCGTCTTAATTGTTTTAACTATAATAGCTTTGGGTGCGTTCTTCTTCAAAATAGCATGGCTTAAGAAAGCCTTCATCGTTCTTATGATCATAATTCTTCTTGCAATAATTGCAACCATCGTGATATACTTCCCATTTGAAGGTGGTTTGTCAGATTACAATGTTAATATCGAAAACATCGAAAAAACCATAGTACCCATAAATGACACCTATTCTGAAGTTACACTATCAATGGATCTAAATTATCATGATAGATACTCAGGCTCTACAGAAATTGACAACGAAGAATACGATATATTGCCCGTATCCGTACAAATCAGTAGTGATAGTCCAGCCGATGGTTCCTATTCATCCAACGACCTGAATCTCGAAAATATCGGAAAAACCACCCTCGAATATCCTCAGATAACTCCTTATGAATGTACTTTTGTCATCGATAATAGTAAAACATACGACATAATTATTGAAACAAAATTTAAAGATGAGCTGGACTATCCCCACCCAAGATATAAAGAAATCAAATGGATTACCGTTGGCGAAACTATGACACAAATCAATTTCGTATAGAGATGACACGTAAAAACAACCAATAGAAAGAAAATAACGAGAAATCTTCCAGTGGACTTAGTATCCGTCGTTTATTTGGACTTTGATTTTGTTCTGTTAATTTCATATGCAACAAAAACCGCTATAATCAGAAAGTAAAATGAGATGTAAACAAAAACAGAAATATGAGCTTGCATTTCCGAATCATCTGAAAGCAGACTGGCAACAGAACCAGCAACAAACTCTACAAGTCCAAAAATACCAAGAGTCATGATTACTCCATCAACGTTTAAATCAACTACGATATTTTTGATATAAGTCTATTCGTTAGTGACTACTCCCTCCACTGAAGTGGAGGGCATCTAAGCTTTTTGTGCTACAGACTGTAGCCCCAGTCTGAGTATATTAATGGCAGCATTGTGGTCTCGGTCCAGAACAAGACCGCAGAAAGGACAAGTGTGTGTTCTTTCAGACAGGTCTTTTTTGACTATCTGACCACAACCAGAACCATCTGAGAGGTATTTCTTGGATTGACAATTTCAACATGCTTACCGGCCCATTCTGCCTTGTAAGTAATGATACTTATCAGTTTATTCCAGGAAACATCTGCAATGTGCTTTTCAAGACAATGATTTCTAACCATTCCTTTGATGTTCAAATCCTCGAAGACTATCAGGTCATATACCCTGACAAGTTCCAGACTCACTTTGTGCACGAAATCTTCTCGTTTATTCGCGATTCTTTCGTGAATATGTTCTACAACCTTGAGTGCTTTCTTCCACTCGGATGAACCTTTGACAGCCTTTGATAGCTTCCGCTGTGCTTTTGCTAGGTTCTGTTCTTCGGTAACAAAGAATCTGGGATTTGGGATATCCTGACCATTTGAGAGTGTAAGGAAACTTTTAATCCCTACGTCTACTCCAACTGACTGCCCGGTAAGAGGCATGGTTTCTTGAACATCAGTATCAACAAGGAAAGATACAAACCATTTCCCTGTACATGTTCCTCGAATAGTAAGTCTCTTAATATCTCCAACAATAGGCCTGTGAAGTTTTATCTTAATCGCACCTATCTTTGACAACCAGAGTTTATTATCCTGCAGTTCAAAACCAGATTGAGTATAAGTGATACTGTCGTACCTGTTCTTGCCCTTGAACCGGGGATAACCCGGATTATCTCCATCTTTGCATCGTCTGAATAACGCTTGAAAAGCAAGGTCTACTCGCTTAACAACATCCTGTAATACCTGTGAGTGTACATTCTTGAGTTCAGGTTTGATCACTTTCCAGCCAGGGAGCATCTTCTTGGACTCATAATAGCCAATGTTCTCTTGCTCGAACTCCCATGCATTCTTCCTTAATGCCAGTGTTTCATTATAGGTCCATCTGCAAAGCTCAAGTGTGTCAGTAATAGTTGATTTCTGAGCTTTTGTGGGATAGATACGATAACAAAACACTTTGTTCAAAAATATCTCTCAATTATCAAACGTGGCATATATATTTTAACGCTTCTATGGAAAGTTGACGGGTTGTATCCCACCTTTGAAAAGGCGGGGATTAGCCCTTTCTTCTTTCTAAAAATCAATATTTTTTGCAAACCGTGTAGCAGGCAGAATGAAGTAGTTAGCTTTGAGTTGGACATTGTGGTCAGAACAACTATATACCTATCAGCAAGAATATGAAGTGCTCTGCCTCCATCCAAAAAACGATTATTACTATAGTAATAATATCAGTAGTAAAAAAGAAATCGTTTTCTTACAAATTTGAATCTAATTCCCGGGAGAAGAAAACGTTTTCTGTATATAGGGATATTTTTCCAGTTCACTATGAGAAAATTCCACAAAATTATTCGACTCATCCGGAAGTTCTTCTGCCCTTATATAGAGCCCTGGTCCTGGGCTGTATATCGTTAAAAAGAAGTAAGTCACAACTAAAAGTACAAAGGAGCCTGCAATGATCTTTAAACCTGTATTTAGTTTAATTTAATGAATCACAACCATCACACCAATTATCAGTTTCCACCACTATGTATAGACCTGAGTATAGAGTAGATCAAAAATAAAGAAAGATATAGAAGCGATGGATTTTAATCAACAGCAGCCACATCAATCTCATAGTACGTACCATTAACTTTTATGTTATACGTGTTGTTTGAACGAATCGTAATATTTTTGAACTGTTCAACACTATCAATGTTATCAGAAGAAACTTTTATATTCGTTCCGGGATTCGATACTGCTTCTTTTACATAAGGATATTTTTCCAACTCTTGGGGAGTCATTTCGACATACTTATCCGGTTGTCCTGGTATAATACTTGCTCCTATATACATTCCTGATCCTAGGTTGTATGTTACCAAAAAAAGGACAGCAATCACAATTACAACAAAAAGAATAGTAGCAGCACCAATAATTTTTAAATTCTTATTTTGTTTCATTCCCTCTACCTCATAAAAAGTAAAGTAGAGTTTCCTCTACTAAAACACAATCTCAAAAGTGGTACCGATTGGTTTCAATCGTATTATCACAATCTGTGCACCAATCATCCGTACTAAACATTGAATTATAAGTCATTAATTATGCAAATATATTTTTTATTCATATGTTCTTTCTCACAAATTATTAAAAAAATATTATTTCAAGACATACTCTTCCTTTTGACTTGAAATAATATAATATTGGTGATTGCTTATTGGAATCCTGCAATAGTGCCTTTATTTGATACTACATGCAAGATGTTGTTGTGACTAGAATCTCCATGGTCATTAAGGTTAGAGAATTCAATTTGCATGTAATTTGGGAAAGAAATTCCTCCAAAAGGACTCCTCATACAATTTCTTAGTACAGAATTAAAAATATATACTAATTTATATCAGAAACAGGCACATTATCATCTCTATGCTACCTGGACAAGTTGTACCTCCACATAGATCTCATTAGCACTACCACTAAATCCATGTACGCTAATATCAACCATCTCATGAGGACCACCAATTGCAACTGAATGAGTTGTTTCCGTCTTTCCATCAATACTAACTTCGAAAGTATACTCTTGGGAAATTGGCAACCATTGCCATAATGTCCTTGGATAAGTTATGTCCTCAGCCCATTGCAAATATTCTTCTTCCATGGCAATTCTCGTTCCATTTTGATCGAATACTTCCACATGGACATTATGGCCTCTTTCATCATGATTATTTACTGTGAAGAGGGGAGCTGCCGGACCCATAAATAAAAACGGCAAACTAACATAAATCAATACAAGTATTATCAGAATAACCAAGGTAAACAGGATGTTTTTTCTCATTTTTATTCCCTCCATCCTTATCAGCTAGCCGATACAACCATTCTTTCTTAATAAAATGAGTGAACAAAAGAGAGAATAGAATAATAAGCCTTCCTGAAAAGACAATTGTTCTTCTATTCTCTTCATTTTGTCACCTATTAAGAAAAGGAATTATTTTGCCACTCCATCAACGCACTTTACGACCTCGTATCCACGATCATCAATGCCTTTGAATATCCAGACAGGCTTATAGAAGTCTTGGTTGCTTCCAGTAACATCTGAGAAATAACCAATTTTAATATCATTGATCTCTACAATTGGCCTTTCGGATCCTGCTGGTTTTTGTATAGTTTTACCTTCCTGCAGGTTCTTAATGGCTGTATTCGCATCAATGATAGATACTTCACCTGCGATTTCTAATTCTCTCCATGTTTTAAAGAAATAAATAATCTCTCCATCATCACCAAGAGAAACAGTTATAAAGTCTCCAGGACCAACGACCGGAACACCATTAATCTGGCGATTGTATGATACTTCTACAAGAACTGGCTCTTCTTTTTCAACGATATCTTGACCCGTACTTGTATTTATCGTTTTAAGATAAAGCACCTCTACATCTGAAAGATAACTGTCTTCGGGCAGCTGTCCTTTATACTCATCATTTTTAATAACATCAAATGCATATGCTGTTGTGTCTCCATCGAAATCATAGTATGTAATTTCGTGCTCGACAGAAGCACCATTCCAGTCAGCAAGCTCAGAAATTGTATTTGACAAGTCTATTGTATAAAATAATGCAATTTCTTCTCCGTCTTCTATGCTTAGCATAGTACTTTTCTTATTTATTTGTCCCGGCTAAAGCAATACTTGATGCAGATATGATCATTAGTGCAACAAGTAATAGAATAAATGTATTTTTAAATGTCTTCATTGTTTCTTACCTCATTTCAAATTACTCCTGAGGCAAGATCACGCAAACCTTAAACACTATAAAAGTCAACTATAACCTTGCCTTAGGGCGATTCTGAGATCCAGGACAATATTACCAACACTGTTTGGATCTCGACTACATTTCTTCATGTAGCAATTAAAAATTATACAGAGCTTATTAATTTATTTTGGCCGTATTATCCAACCCAACGTGTCATGTTGTAACTTAAAATCATTATACTGCACATATATCAAATTTAAATCCGAGTTGGATGATAAGGCCAAAAAATCTAAATATATTGTTTTTGCATGTTTATTAAACTACTAAAAAAGTGTGAATAATGATATAAAAAATAGATGCAGTTTTTTTATTCATGTTGTTTTCAGAAGGTTGTGCAGTTGCAGCAAAAGAATCTTGATTCACATTCACTATCGAGTTGGACAATAGGACAAAGACCTTTACTATAGTCCATTTATAGAACTGCAAACTTCCTGAATATATCTATCTATTTACACAAATATTTCATTACTATACTCATGTCTTACCAATAATCTTTAGGAATAATTTTTGTAGATTCAATTCTTGTTCTTCTAACTTAGATAACGTACCATTCGCTTTTGCTACAGCCTTTGCAATTTCTGTACTGTTTTTCTCTGTTGAATGCACTTTCAGAGTCGCATTACTAATTTCAAGTTCCTCAACACCATTGACAGTTCTTATAGCCTCTGCAGCTTCTGATTGTGAAATGTCCTGAACTTCAAGCAGGTAATGTACTCCTTCTTTTTCCCTGACTATATCCCTCAATTCCTCAACTGATCCAACTGCCAGCAGTTTTCCTCTGGCAATGATTGCTATCCTATCACAGATCTCTTCAACTTCCTCCATTGAATGTGAACTCAGAAAGACGGTAACTCCTTTATTTTTACTAAGATCTAAAATTAAGTCACGCATCATTTGAGCGCCCAGGGGATCAATTCCACTGGTGGGTTCATCTAAAAAAATAATATCAGGATCGTTGATAAGTGCCTGAGCAAGACCAAATCTCTTTCTCATTCCAGTTGAAAATCCTCCTAGTTTTTGATCGATTGCGTCCTGCAAACCTACAAGCTTGAGAATATCTACGATTTTGTTTTCTCTGTCCGAAATAGAATTCAAATCGGCATAAAACCTCATATTTTGTCTTGCGGAGAGATCATCATAGAAACCTGCAGGTTCTGGAAGAACTCCTGTAATTCTGCGTATATTGATAATCTGTTTTACAATATCAAAACCAGCAACATGCCCTGCACCACTTGTAGGTTCCAATAGTCCAATGAGCATTTTCATGGTTGTTGTCTTGCCTGCACCGTTTGGTCCAACAAACCCAAAGACCTCACCTTCTCTTACTTTCAAACTAAGAGAATTTACTGCAATGATATCATTTTCTTTACCAAATTTTTTTGTTAACTCATCAACAACAATCGGATACTTATCTTTCATTTCTTATCTCCTCCCGAATTTATAGATTATTATAGCTAAAACTGCTAATGATCCTACTATCAATGCAATTCCAATATACCCACTACTTTCCGATCTTTCAACATTTACGACAATTCTCCCATCTTCACTGCTGATAGTGTCACTTGTCGCACGCATCATTATCTCTTTTGGACCTGAAGAAGAGTCAGCTCTTACAGAAATCTCAACTGGGATTTCAACAGATTCCCCGGCTTCAAACTCCTCAATTGCTCCAAAGGTTCTAATTTCTGTAGAAATGCCAGAATCTTCCTGCAATTGAAGTTCAACGTTTTCAAGTGTTTGTATACCTGTATTCTTTAATGTTATTGAAACATCGGTTTCTGAACCCGGATTTAGCATAATATCAAGAGTTTTTGGAACAATTTCCATTGCTTCACTTTTCTCAAGATCTTCATTGATCGATACCTCTAATACCTGACTGATGCTTTGATTACTGGTTTCGGGAGTGGCTGTGACTATTATTTTGTACATCCCATTCTTGGCATTTGAAGGTGGATTCACACGAACTATGAAGTCCTGTTCACTGTTTTCCTCGATACTTTGCTTTTTAATCCTGTATTTTTCATTTTCAGTTTCAAGAAGCTGTACACTCCAATTTTCTGGTCTTTCTATAACATCAAGATCGATTGTCACACGATGTTTGTAATTGTTCGATATTGTTACAATGAAATCAACCGGATCTGCAGGAGAAGTTTGCAAACCAGGTATGTCAGAATAAAGATCAAGATTGATATCTGCATTATTATCGATCCGTACTGCATATTCCTGCAGAATGACATCTCCTTCATCGGGAACAAAACGTACCCATATTGAATATACTCCATCTGGAACAGAACGTGGTGATTTTACTCTCAATGTTATTTCCCTCTCATCTTCCTCCTCATCTTCAGGGAAATTTAGGGCCGTAATTTGTTCATTATTTTCATAAAAGCCAGCACTCCAACCGCCAGGCACATCCAATACAGAAAAAGTACACCATGCATCCTCGTCATTATCATAGCCTTTCTGGACATTAATAGTGAACTCAACTGTATCTCCCGGGATAGCTACCTTTCCCGTAGTTGCAGAAGTAGCTACAACAGAAGACCAGTCTGCAGCAGCTAAATTACACAATAATAACCCTATTACCCATAGCAATATGGTTGTCTTGTAAATATTTTTAGCCATGATCATCCTCGCTCATAAAGAAATGTCCTTTTTCAGAAATACGATCACTGATAGTATCAACAAAATGATAGGTGATACAACAAGAACTACTAAACTAGACCAGAACTCATTCAGCCAATCAACAATTGTATGGCTCGTATCAAATATACCTCCAATTTCAGGATAGTAATCAAAGGATTTTTTGACCACATCCTGCATACCTGCTGCAGAGAAAATATAATGATGGCTCGGAACAAAATTAAGGCAGTCCATAGTTCTTTCATTTGCAATTTGAAGATCGTCAGTTACAATTAGAACTGATGTGAATATTAGTTGAGCAAACAATATAACAAAAATTAGCCAAATTGCAATATTATATAGTAGAGATGTATTTGCTTTCTTTACAATTGTTGAAATCAATATTGCTATTGCCAAAAAGAAC
>JAALLQ010000144.1_pt1 | contig 23376 bp, 20 predicted proteins | sample 7245921 | NCBI WGS metagenome assembly JAALLQ01 (sample SAMN13049200, study PRJNA578106) | oil field metagenome | isolation source: filtered produced water from oil reservoir B7 | place: USA:offshore Texas | collected 2016 | reverse complement strand
CGAAAGACATCACATGCCTTACGATACGCAACGGATACACTTGTACACTATAAATTTTGAGGCGTTGTGGCGGCCCTGTCAACCCGAGTCGACCACCACAACACAAGGCACATGCAGAGGTATTCTCCGCAGGGTTACCTGACCTTACAGCGTCCCGAAGATTCGGTCGCCAGCATCGCCCAGACCCGGAACAATATAGGACTTTTCATTCAGGTGACTATCCAAGGACGCCGTCACCACGCGTACTTTCGGATGCATGTCGGTCAGAACCTTGACCCCCTCAGGAGCAGCAACCAGAGCCATAAACACGATATTTTCAGGACGAGCACCATTGTCCAACAGTACGGTCACCGCATGTGCACCGGAATATCCGGTTGCCAACATTGGATCAACAACGACAATCGTGCGATCAGACAAACGACTGGGCAAACGCACCAGGTATTCGATCGGACGAACGGTTTCTTCATCCCGATAAACACCGATATGACCAATATCAGCTTCGCTCATAACATCAAGCACACCATCAGCCATTCCCAATCCGGCCCGCAAAACCGGCACAACCACTGGAACCGGATCCTGCATGCGCCAACCCGCCGTTTTACATAGCGGAGTTTCCACATGGACCTCATCCAAGGGTACGTTACGCGTAGCTTCAACTGTCAAAAGAGACGAAATCTCACGCAGCAATCGACGGAAATCTGCTGGGGTCGTGTCCACCTTGCGCATCAAGGTCAACTTGTGGCGAATCAAGGGATGGTCGACCACAGTCAATTGGTCAAAGTCGCGTGCAACAGTCATCAGGGTGTACCTTTTTTTCGACAGAAGTGGTGTTTTCTATTGTACTATTTGCTCACAAAACGCAACAGTCAGGAGTCAAATGCATGGACTTGAACCTGAAAGGCAAAACTGCCTTGGTCATGGGCGCATCCAGAGGATTGGGCCGCGGCATCGCTGCGAGCCTTGCCAAAGAAGGCTGCAACCTAGTCCTCGCGGCACGCAATCTGGAACGCATTGAAAACGATGCACAAGCACTCGCCAAGTCCGCCAGCATTGAAACCAAGGCTGCTGGCCTCAATTTATGTGATCCCGCTTCCGTACAGGCTTTGCTGGATGAAATCAAGTCGCGAGGCGGCATAGATATCCTTATTGGTAACGTTGGCGGCCCGCCCCCAACCGGCGCACTCGGCAATACAACCGAAATATGGACGAACCATTTTCACAGCATGGTTCTCAGCCTCATCCAAATCATGGACACCGCCGTCCCATTCATGCGGGCACAAAAATGGGGCCGGGTATTAACCATCACCTCCAGCGGCGTGGTCCAGCCGATCCCAACATTGGGCATATCCAACACCCTGCGTGCCAGCATTGTTGCTTTTTCCAAAACTCTGGCAAACGAGGTTGCAGCCGATGGTGTCACGGTTAACGTGGTCATGCCGGGACGAATTGATACGGAACGCGTTGCCGAACTGGATGCCGCCGCAGCCAAACGTCAAAATATCACCGTCGAAGAGGCCAGATCCCGCTCTGCTGCCAATATCCCCACAAAACGCTACGGTAAAGTCGAAGAATTTGCCCAAACCTGCACCTTCCTTGTCAGTGAACCAGCCGGATACATCACCGGCAGCAATATCAGAATTGATGGCGGGCTTATTCAATCCGTCCAAGGCTGAACAAATTGCCTGTTTTTGACATGGGCAGACTTGCATTTTGACTGTAATCACGGTATCACCCCGATAGAATTTTGGGGTGATTTACCTGCGCCAATATTTACATTGAGCTTCTTGACTTTGCAGCAATTTCAGAGTCCTAGATTCGACTCAAAGACTCCCCTTCACTTTGTTGATTCTTAACACTCTCTTAAGACTTGACTTCACGATTCGTGATTGGCATTGTAATCGTGAAAATAGTCTTAACGGGGGATGCTTTTCTGGAATCCATCCTTCCGCAGAATTCAGCAATTACTTCAACGTGTTGCGCCCGGAGTGCTATGAGGACGTTATGCAGACACCGAAACCCGGCCTGATCAAAACAGTCATGCAACTCCCGCCGAAACGCATCGCCCTGATGTGCGGGTGTGCCCTTTTTTCCGTTGCCACTGCTGTTTCCGCATACAGCCTGCTGTCATCACCCAAAGTCGTTCGCAGCGATGTTCGTCCAACATCGCTCATGACCCCTCCCCTTGTGGATCAGGAAGATACAGAAACGGCAGCAATGACCCCCAGCGCGCCTGTCTATTCAGAGCCGCAGCTGGCAGAAGCAGAGCAAGAGCAGCCTGAACCCAATATCCGCAAAGTTTCAGTTAAAGTCAGCCGTGGCGATACCCTTGGGAAAATTCTTGATACACAGAATATCTCTCGCCAAGAAGCCTACCGCGCTTTGCAGGCCCTGCAATCCGTATTCGATCCCCGCCAATTGACCCCCGGTCAAAAAATCAAGTTTACCTTGCAAGATGGTGATGAGGGCGAAACCCTACTCAGTAAACTAACCATCACACCTGCACCGGGGCAAAGAAGCATCGTTTCCAGACAAGCGGATGGAACCTTTGTCAGCGCACAGGAAGCCGACCCGATCAACGTTGTCAGCAAGGGCTATAAAGGCACCATCACCAGCAGCCTGTTTGCCGCCGGTGCTGATGCGAATATGACACCGCAGACCATACAACGCCTTATAAAACTGTTTTCCTATGATGTGGACTTTCAGCGGGAAATTCGTGAAGGCGACACCTTCGAAGTCATGGTTGATCAACAATTCCTGCCCGATGGCACCCTGATTGATGAGGGTGAGATTGATTTCGCCTCCATCACCTTGTCCGGCACAACGTTGAAGCTCTACCGTTTCGAAGATAAAGACGGCTTCGTTGATTACTACAACGAGAAAGGGCAAAGCGCCCGCAAGGCCTTGCTTCGCACGCCAGTCGATGGTGCCCGTATTTCTTCCAGCTTTGGCCGTCGCAAGCATCCGATCCTCGGCTACACCAAAATGCATAAAGGCGTTGATTTTGCGGCTCCGCGCGGCACCCCGGTCTATGCAGCGGGTGATGGTATCATTTCCAAATCGCAGTGGTTTGGCGGGTACGGTAAGTACGTTAAGCTCCGTCACAACAGCACCTATTCAACCGCGTACGCGCACCTGAGCCGCTTTGCCAAGGGCATTCACCCCGGCAAACGTGTCAGGCAAGGGCAGATCATTGCGTATTCTGGTAACACGGGGCGTTCAACAGGGCCGCACCTGCATTATGAAATCTTGCGCAATGGCAAGCACGTGAACCCGTTGAAGGTCAAAATGCCTTCGGGTCGCAAACTTAAGGGTGGGGAATTCACGCGCTTTGCAGAACAGCGGCGCGTCCTTGATCGGTCATTTGCCGCTTTAGTCGGTAAACACAAGGTTGCAGAGGCAGCAAGCAACGACACGGTTGTAACCCAGTAATTCACACCAAATGCTCTTTTTCAAATGGCCCCATACGGGGCCATTCTCTGTATGGGCAAATATGTGAAAACGGCGTACACTATTGTCATGGATGCTGTTTAACCACCTAGAACACATGTACAAAAGATGAGTCCCAGTTGGCCGTACCATTCCGCATCCTGACCATACAATAGGCCACCGATCTGGCGTTTCATCTTGAGACTGGGAGGGCAACATGGTCATAAAAGATACTGGCGTCAGCATTGACACGAACAGTGGCAGCCTCTCTGCTTCTGAAACGATTGCCACCACACCGAAAAAAGTATGGGCCATGTTGGTGGCTCACCACCAGATTTCCGAATGGTGGGGAAACTATGTTTCCATTGAGCCCCATGTCGGCGGCAATTTTGAAGAGCTCTGGACAGATAAAAACGGCAACCTGACCCGTGCCGTCGGTAAAGTCACCGAGATCACGTCTCCTTACATCCTTAAATTCACATGGAAAGAAAGCAAATGGGACTATGAAACCAAGGTCCACATCCGCCTGCGTGAAATGGGAAAAAACACACTGGTCGAAGTGACACACAACGGTTGGCCTGAAGAGATGACAGACCAAATGCGCAGCGACGTATCACGCTTGTATTACGGTTGGCGGTCGTTCCTGAGAAAACTCAAAGAGCATGCATCAGACAATCGCCCATAATCAGACAGCAAAAACGAAACCCCCGGCAGAATACAGGCTCTGCCGGGGCATTTTATTGTCTGGAACTTAGAGTCAGGAATTCAACCATTCCTCCGCCGAGATACCGTTGATGGTGAGATCATCGCCTGCCACATCAACTCGGATCGGCTCCCCTTCTTTCAAATCGCCCTGCAACAGACACATTGCCATTGGGTTCTCAACGGAACGTTGGATCAAACGTTTCAGTGGGCGCGCGCCATAGACCGGATCATATCCACGACCAGCCAACCATTCCCGTGCAGCATCGGATACTTCCATCCGCAGTTCGCGATCCGCCAATCGTGCATCCAGCCGCGCCAACTGAATGCTGACGATCCCGGACATGTGCTTTTGCTCCAACCGATGGAACAGCAAAATCTCATCCAAACGGTTCAAAAACTCAGGACGAAATGCGGCACGAACCACCTCCATAACCGGTTCACGAACATCGGCTGAAGGCTGCCCATCCGCTTGGGCTGCCAGAATATCTGCCCCAAGGTTAGAGGTCATCACAATCAGCGTATTGGAGAAATCAACCGTTCTTCCCTGACCATCGGTCAGACGCCCATCATCCAACACTTGCAGCAAGATATTGAATACATCCGGGTGAGCCTTTTCAACCTCATCGAACAGGATCACCTGATAGGGACGCCGTCGCACGGCCTCAGTCAGGGAACCACCCTCGTCATAACCAACATAACCGGGCGGTGCGCCAATCAGACGAGCAACCGCATGTTTCTCCATATACTCTGACATATCAATGCGGACCATAGCGGTTTCATCATTGAACAAGAAATCAGCCAGAGTTTTGGTCAATTCGGTTTTGCCGACCCCGGTTGGACCAAGGAATAGGAATGAGCCGACCGGACGGTTCGGGTCTTGCAACCCAGCACGAGACCGACGCACGGCATTAGATACCGCTTTGACGGCTTCGGCCTGACCGATAACACGTTCTGACAGCACGGTTTCCATGGTTCGCAGTTTTTCATTCTCTCCGGTCATCATCTTATCCACCGGAATTCCAGTCCAGCGTGCAACCACCTGAGCAATATGACGATCCGTTACGACCTGATCCAATATTCGCGTATTTGCAGCACTCTCAGCCTGCGATAATTTTGCCTCTAGGTCAGGAATATCGTTGTAGAGCAACTTGCCTGCGTCCTCATACCGTCCTTCACGCTGTGCACGCTCTGCCAAGATACGGACCTGATCCAATTGCTCCTTAATCTTGGTGGAATCCGCCAGCGTTGACTGTTCTTGCTTCCACTGTGAAGTCAGCGTCATAGACCGATCTTCGAGTTCGGATAACTCTTCATCCAGTTTATGCAGGCGATCCTGAGAAGCTGCATCCGGTTCTTTTTTCAACGCTTCACGTTCGATTTTCAGCTGAACAATTCGGCGATCAACTTCATCAAGCTCATCCGGTTTGGAATCGACCTGCATACGCAAACGGCTCCCGGCCTCATCCATCAAATCGATGGCCTTATCCGGCAAGAAACGGTCAGAAATGTAACGATCCGATAAAGTGGCAGCAGACACCAATGCCGCATCGGAAATCCGCACCCCATGATGCAGTTCGTACTTTTCCTTAATCCCACGCAGAATAGAGATCGTATCCGTTACTGTTGGTTCCGTCACAAATACAGGCTGGAACCGACGCGCAAACGCCGCATCTTTTTCAACATGCTTACGGTACTCATTCAAAGTGGTCGCACCGACGCAATGCAATTCACCCCGAGCCAGCGCAGGTTTCAGCAAGTTGGAGGCATCCATTGCCCCTTCGCTTGCCCCTGCACCAATTAAGGTGTGCATTTCGTCAATGAACAGGATGATTTCACCCTCGGCAGCCTTTACCTCGTTCAGCACACCTTTCAGGCGTTCTTCAAATTCACCACGATATTTGGCCCCTGCCACCATGGCGCCAAGATCAAGAGCCAACAGCCGTTTATTCAACAGACTATCCGGCACATCACCGTTCACTATCCGCAACGCCAACCCTTCGACGATTGCGGTTTTCCCGACACCGGGTTCACCGATCAAGACCGGATTGTTTTTCGTACGCCGGGACAAAACCTGAATTGTGCGGCGAATTTCTTCATCACGCCCAATCACCGGGTCAAGTTTCCCTTCCAACGCCGTTGCCGTGTAGTCAACCGTATACTTTTTCAAGGCCTCGAATTGATCTTCGGCATTGGCACTTTGCGCTGTGCGCCCCTTGCGGATGTCATTAATGGCGGCATTGAGATTTTGTGGTGTGATCCCAGCCTTTTTCAAAGCTTTGGACGCGCTGGTCGGTTCGGTCAACGCCAAAGCCAACAACAGGTATTCAGCCGTGACATAGGAATCGCCAGCCTTTTGCGCCGCAGCCTGCGCCGCATCCAACACCCGCATCAAAGATGACGATGTATAAAGTTGATCATTACCGCCTTCGACTTGCGGCTCTTTTGCGAGTGCGGCCTCCACATCAAGGCGCACGGTATCCGCATTACCGTTGGCGGCCCGAATCAAATTGGATGCCAAACCTTCCGTATCATCCAGCAGCGCTTTCAACAGATGCTCAGGCAAAAGCTGTTGATGCTTCATCCGCACAGCTACATGCTGGGCTGCTTGTAAGAACCCTTGCGAGCGTTCCGTAAATTTATCGATATTCATGTCCCATTCCTTTTTGGCGACACCCGAACCGTCCCGATAGCGGCAACGGCCCAAGGTTAGATGTACCCTGTACTCATCCGTTCATATGGGAAGAAACACACGACTTCTGCAAGCCCTGCTCATACCCCTCAAACACAAAAAAAGCCGGGATACTTCCCGGCTTTTTTTGGCTATTCACAACACTGCTGCAATTAAACGGCAACAGTTTCCTGCTCGCCAGCTTGCTCAGGGGCTTCCTGCACATTTGTCCGCTCGACAACCGCTTCAGGTGCCGCAACAGCATCTTCATTGGCTTCCGGTTGATTTTCTTCCGACGTTTGTTGAGTCCTTCGCGGACGACGCGGACGAGGCTGACGGCGAGGCTGCTGATTTTCTTGTTCATCGCTCACGTTTGATTCGTCTTCAGACGCCTGTACAGCACCTTCCACAATCGGAGCTTCAGCACCATCCGCAGCACCTGCGGCTGCAGGGTTAGCGACACGCGGCGTGCGCGGTTGCTGACTTTGCACAATACGGAAATAGTGTTCTGCATGCTGCAAATAGTTTTCTGACAGAACACGGTCGCCCTGTCCCGCAGCGTCACGAGCCAAGGTCAGGTATTTATCCATAACCTGATGCGCGGACCCACGGATCCGAACACTTGGACCGTTACTATCGTAATTTTGATTACGAGACGGCCCTTTACGTTGATTGTTAGGGCGATTGCCGCGTGGACGCGGTTTTTGATTAGAATGCTGTTTCATAACGCTACATTAACCACGAGAGGTTGCACGAATTACATGTGCCTTTGATGACTGAGACAAACACCCATCAAGCAACAAAATCTGTCATAGACTTCCGACACGGGAGCCGTACCACGAACCCTAACACCACCGACCATTCCCATGGCGCGGGTCACGGATATTGGATGTATTTGCATCGGCTGTACACGCACCAGCACCCTTATCCACCAAGGATTACGGTCTGGGCCCCATGCAGCAGTTGAGCCGCTTTGTGTACATTGATGATTGGAAACTAAACGGTCCTGTCACACTTTCCAACCGATTTTTTCATCTAAACCCTAAATAATCGTCATTTCACGACTTGTATCACTCTTTGTGTGCGACAACGCAGCGTGAAATACCGCCTAAATCCTTTGGCATTCCTGTTACAATCATACCTGCATCCCGAAACAGCGTAGCAACATCTTCTGCCTGACCGATACCGACTTCAAAAACGGCCCACCCCTTGGGCTGCAAAAGTTGCGGCACATGCGGGATCAAATGACGATACGGGTCCAAACCATCTTGCCCCCCCGCCAATGCACGTAACGGATCAAAATTACGGACTTCAGGCGACAAGCCATCAATATCTTGATCAGGAATATAAGGCGGATTAGCAACCACAAGGTGATAACCGTCACCAATCAGAGTTCGCCAGCTATCAGCCAGCCAACTTTCCCGTACAAAGCGTGCTCGGTCCTGCAAATCCAGATAGTTCGCATTCAGTCTGGCGGTTTCGATTGCATTATCGGAAACGTCCATACCCAATCCGGTTGCGTCTTTGACTTCCGATAAAATTGACAACAACAGACATCCGGTCCCGGTCCCCAAGTCTAAGACCCGTCCATTGCAAACCTTGCGAAGGCAAGCAATGCCTGCCTCAACGATGGTTTCTGAATCCGGGCGCGGATCAAGGGTTTCAGGGCCAAGGCGGAACGGCAGCCCGAAAAACTCCCGTTCACCAAGAATCCTAGACACTGGCTCACGTTTGACCCGACGAGCAATCGCCGCATCAATCACATCCAAATGATCTTTTGAAATAGCCGTTTCCGGGAAACCAACCATTGTCGCCTGACTGATATCCAGCAAGGAACCAATGATCAAACGTGCATCACGGCGCGGGTCATCGACCCCCGCCATGGCGAGGCGATGTTGCGCCTGCGTCAGCACTTCCCCCAAGGTCATCATGCGTTGGAAAACTCCGCCAACAGCGCTGCCTGTTCTTCGGAAATCAGTGGATCAATCACATCATCCAAAGCCGAGCCGTCAACCACCTTATCCAAGTTATACAATGTCAGATTGATTCTGTGGTCGGTCACACGCCCCTGCGGGAAGTTGTACGTGCGGATACGTTCGGACCGATCACCAGAACCGACTTGTGACTTCCGGTTTGCAGAACGTTCCTCGTTTTCCTTGCGTCGCGCTTCCTCATACAGTTTGGATCGCAGCATGGTCATGGCCTTCGCCTTGTTCTTATGCTGGGACTTTTCTTCCTGACACGCTGCAACAACTCCAGTCGGGATATGGGTAATCCGTACGGCGGAATCCGTCGTATTCACGTGCTGACCACCTGCACCCTGAGAGCGATAGGTATCAATGCGCAAATCAGTCTCATTGATTTCAATATCAACGTCTTTGGCTTCGGGCAAAACCGCAACCGTTGCCGCAGAAGTATGGATGCGACCACCGGATTCCGTTGCCGGTACCCGCTGCACGCGATGCACGCCGGATTCAAATTTCAGGCGGGCGAATACGCCGCTTCCAGAAATTGTTGCCGAGACTTCCTTAATCCCGCCAATGCCGGTGTCATTCATTTCCATGACTTCGACACGCCAGCCACGCTCGGCAGCATAGCGTTGATACATGCGGAACAAATCCGCAGCGAACAGTGCTGCTTCTTCGCCCCCGGTGCCGGCCCGTACTTCCAGAATTGCGTTGCGTTCATCGTCAACGTCCTTCGGCAGAAGAGCAATCTGTACGGCTTCCTGCAGTGCGGGCAATTGCTCTTTACACGCCAGTAACTCTTCCTGAGCCAGCTCTTTCATATCTGCGTCAGCGTCAGCATCCGACAACATGGCTTCGGCTTCAGCCATATCAGCCTGAACCTGTTGCAGTTGCCGGATTTTTTCAACAACCGGGCCAAGTTCAGATATTTCCCGTGACAATTCCACCACGGTTTTCGGGTCAAGATCAGGTTCCGTACTCAGGCGACCATTGGCCTCATCATAACGGCGGACAACTTGATCCAACTTTTCATCAAACGCCATATTTTATCCCTTAGCCGACGGAGCATTCACAATATCGGACAGCTTACTTTCCATCGCCTGCAACGATACGGAGAACTGCTCCCCTGTATCCAGATCACGGATTGTCACAATGCGGGCAAGACGTTCATCCTCACCGAAAATTACTGCGGCTCTGGCATTCAGTTTGTCCGCACGTTTCATCCGTTTGCCCATGTTACCGGAAAAACCAAGATCAACATGGAAACCTGAACGACGCAGACGATCTGCCAGAACCATAGCTTCACGTCGGATGACATCATCACTGCCAGCCGGAATTACGGCAATCGGACGCGGCGCATCCGGTGCAGCATTCAACAACAGAGACAAACGCTCCACCCCTGCAGCCCAACCAACACCAGAAGTTTGTGGGCCACCCATGGTTTTAATCAAACCATCGTAACGACCACCAGCCATCACCGTGCCCTGAGCACCCAAGGCATCTGTCGTGAATTCAAATGCTGTGTGTCCGTAATAGTCCAGCCCACGAACCAGACGCGGGTTTTCGACAAAGTCGATCCCCAGATCCATGAGACCGTTTTTCAGAATGTCATAGAACTCCACCGAAGCCGGATTCAGATATTCGGCAAGCAACGGTGCATCCTTAACAATCTCGCGGTCGCCCTCGTCCTTGGAATCCAAAATACGCAGTGGGTTTTTGTCCAAACGCTCGACACTGTCGCGGGATAGCTTATCCTTAAACTGCGTCAGGTAGTCGACAAGCGCAGCGCGATAAGCATCACGACTTTCCGTATCGCCAAGGGTATTCAGTTCCAGAGTGATATTGCCCTGAAGATTAAGGGCTTGCAGCACCTGATGCCCCATGGCGATGATTTCCACATCCCCCTGTGGATCAGCAACACCAAGCAATTCAGCACCAACTTGATGGAACTGGCGCTGGCGGCCTTTTTGCGGGCGTTCATACCGAAACATCGGCCCGGAATAAAAGGCTTTGAATGGCAGTTCATTGGCCAAGCCATTGGAAATAAATGACCGGGCAATGCCTGCCGTTCCTTCAGGACGCAGGGTGATGTTTTCCCCCTTACGATCCTGAAAGGTATACATTTCCTTGGTGACGATGTCCGACGTATCCCCCAATGTCCGTGCAAAAACATTGGAAAATTCAAAGATCGGCGTCGCCATTTCCGCATAACCGTACAAGGCTGCCGTCATACGCGTCGTATCGACCACAAAACTGTGCGCCCGCATCTGTGCAGGCAAAAGATCGTGCGTCCCTCGCACCGGCTGGAGCTTCGCCACCCCGTTATCCTTTCTTATGAAACAAAATCAGTCGGCAGGCCGTCATTCGCCGCCATCAATTCCGTCTGTCTGTTGCAAAAACTGTACACGTTTTTCCACAAGATCGACCAAATGGTCAACAATTGCATCAGTATCCACCGTATGATCCGGGATACCACAGATGAAAACCTTGTGCTTGCCTTTACCGCCTCCGGTTAGACCGATTTCCGTAGACTTGGCTTCACCGGGACCGTTAACCACGCATCCAAGCACGGACAGAGTCACCGGAGTCACAATATGTTCCAGTCGCTTTTCCAATTCCGCAACGACAGTCGGCACATCAAACCCCTGCCGCGCACAAGATGGGCACGACACAATCCGCACACCACGATGGCGCAGATCAAGGGATTTCAGAATATCAAAACCAACCCGAACTTCCTCTGCCGGGTCTGCGGATAAAGACACACGCAGGGTATCACCGATCCCCTTTTGCAGCAGCCAGCCCATCCCGATTGCGGATTTCACCGTGCCCGTGCGCAATCCCCCGGCTTCAGTCACGCCAAGGTGAAGCGGATAATCACATACCGCCGCCAATTGTTCGTAAGCCGCCATCGTCATGAAGACATCGGATGCCTTTACACTGATTTTGAAATCAAAGAAGTCATTGTCCTCAAGAATCCGGGCATGGTCTAAGGCACTTTCGACCATGGCTTCAGGACACGGCTCACCATATTTTTCCAAAAGATGGCGATCAAGGCTGCCTGCGTTGACACCAATGCGCATGGAACAGCCGTTGTCCTTGGCGGCCTTAATTACCTCTCGCACACGATCGTTTGAGCCAATATTGCCGGGATTGATACGCAGGCAGGCCGCCCCGGCCTCTGCCGCTTCAATCCCACGACGATAATTGAAGTGAATATCCGCAACCACCGGAACCGAACAGCCCTGAACAATCCGAGACAATGCAGCGGTTGAATCCGTATCCGGGCAGGAAACCCGGACAATATCAACTCCGGCGTTTTCCATTGTGCGAATTTGCGCCAACGTCCCTTCCACATCAGATGTCAGGGTGTTGGTCATGGACTGCACACTGATGGGCGCATCTCCACCGACCAAAACGGAACCGACCCGCACTTGGCGGGTCTTCCGACGGGTAATCCGGCGATAGTCTGTTGTGGTCACAGGGGACCTCACCTTTCACTGTCCGTATTTACTAGGGTGCCGACAAACCACCCGTATCTAAGCAAAAATTACTGAGAGAATTGCTGTTGCAATGCCTTGGCGTCAAGGCTGACATCTCGCAAGACCTTGCCTTGCTCTCCCAATGAGCGCATCACCTTGTTATCTACTTTTAACTCAAGACCGCCCGCATTGCCCGTCATCAGCTTTAACCCTTCGCGCTTAGGAGCAATAAAGCGATCTCCCGGATGCAAAACACGGGTCAAAAGCAGAGTTTCGCCTTCCGTTACCTGTACCCAAGTATCCGCAGTTGCCACCAACTCGACAGATGTTCCACCTTCAACAGAGCCATAAGTGCGAGAGCCGTCCGAATTGATAACAACCGGAATTGGCTTAGGCCGCATTTTATTTACAACCTTTTTAGGCTCTTCAGTTTTCTGCACTTCAGCCTTGGACTCAGGTTTTTTAACCTCAGCTACCTTCGGCGGTTCCTCTGACTTTGGCTCAGGTTTCTTTACCTCAGCAACCTTCGGCGGCTCTGCTGGCTTCGGCTCAGGCTTTTTTACCACAGCAACCTTCGGCGGCTCCACTGGCTTCGGTTCTGGCTTCTTTACTTCAGCAACCTTCGGCGGCTCTGCTGGCTTCGGCTCAGGCTTTTTTACCTCAGCAACCTTCGGCGGTTCCTCTGACTTTGGCTCAGGCTTCTTTACCTCGGCAGCCTTCGGCGGTTCCTCAGAATTTTTATCCTCACCAGAAAGCAAAGGCGCATCCGACACCTTCTCATGCAAAGATGCAGGAATGGACGGCATCATCTCTGCCTGATCTTTCACTGTGATATAATACCAACCACCAAATCCCGCCGCCGCAGCGATGGACAGACTCATAAGGATGGGACCTATCGGCAGACCACCACGGGATTTCATCGGCTCCGGCGTAGCCACATGTTTCGGCACCGGGGCTCGGACGACACCGATTTCGTCCTTAAATCTATCTGCAAGCTCATTGCCATCAAGGCCAAGCTGTTCAGCATATGAGCGAATAAAACCAACGGCGTATGCATTTCCGGGCAAACGGTCATAGTGACCGTCTTCAATCGCTTCAAGGTAAATACGACGAATGCGCAAAGATTCTGCCAGCGGATCCAAGTCATAGCCTAGACGTTCACGAGATGCCTTTAACAGCGCCCCGACATTGCCCCCCGGCATCTGTGTGTTGTTTCCTTCCGGCCCCGAACTATCCGATTGCGGCACATTCAACTGCGTTTGATCGACCACGAGACTGCCTTCCCCAACTATCAATCCATTGTATGCACACACAATGTCAATGGATTCAAACAAGACCTAAATCGCGTGACAGTATGTCCGTTTGCAGATTTCCTGTCTACGCCAGAAGTACGCAATTGAGCGCACATAACTCCCATAAAGGGCATTACCCTGAATAATCCACCCTCAGGATACATTCACTCCGTGGTCAATGGCAAACGCCGACAACACTGAACGCACACTGTGTACAGACGAGTTCAGCAATTTCTGCATGACGTGCTCCGTATCCCGAACATTCATGCTGCGTACCATTGCCTTAACCGGGCCAATCGCCGGACCATTCACTGACAGACGGCGGAAACCAAGACCAATGAGCGCCATACTATCCAATGGATCAGCGGCCATTTCCCCACACAAGGAACATGGAACATCATAATCCCGGCACTTTGTCTGCACTTCATGCAGCAATTTCAGGAACGGAGGCGATAATAAATCGTACCTTTCGGCTATACGCTGGTTCCCCCGATCGCGTGCGAACAGAAACTGAGCCAAATCGTTGGAGCCAACCGACAGGAAGTCCACCCGTTTCAACAACTGTGGCAATTGAAAGGCCAGTGAAGGAACCTCCAACATACATCCAACGTATAACTCTTCAGGGCTGGACTCCCCCCGGTTCTGAGCCCGAGTAATCTCTAGATCCAGAATGCGACGGGCTGCATCGAATTCGGCGACTTCCGCGACCATCGGAAACATAACATGCAAAGGCCGCTTATCTGCCGCGCGGATTAAAGCCCGCAATTGCTGACGCATGATTGCCGGATGGTCCAAGGTAATCCGAATAGAGCGCCACCCCATTGCCGGGTTTTCTTCGCCTCGACTGGACCAGTACGGCAGCATTTTATCACCGCCAACATCCAAAGTACGAAAATACACGGGACGATCCCCGGTTTGCTCCATTACTGCGCGATACAGTTCGGTCTGTACATCCACATCCGGGGTTTCATGTCGCACCATAAACGGCAATTCTGTCCGGTACAAACCGATGCCATCGGCATTTTGCTGGTCAAGCATGGGGACATCAGCCAACAGCCCCGCATTCATCAACAAATCAACCCGAACGCCGTCTTGGGTAATAGACGGTAAATCCCGCAGTGTGGCATATGCCTTCTGCTTTTCCTTACGACTGACAACAGATGCGGTGAATGAGGCAACGACATCTTCGCTGGGGCGGATGAATACACTGCCATTATCACCGTCAACGATGACTTGATCCCCGGCATGGATTTTCCCGAGCGCACCGGGTACGCGGGCCACCATGGGAATGTTCAAGGCGCGAGCAACAATAGCCACATGCATGCTTGGGGAACCTTCCTCAAGCAATACGCCACGCAGATGAGACAAGTCATAATCAAGCAACTCTGCCGGACCAAGTGTTCGGGCAACCAAAATAGCGTGCTTGGGCAGGTCTCTATGGTCGGCAATATCCTGCCCCATCAGGTGCAGGAGCAATCGATCCGTCAAATCTTCCAGATCGTACAAACGTTCCCGAATGTAGGGATCGGTAACTTCAATCAAACGTTTACGGTTTTCTTCCTGTGCCCGTTGCACAGCAGCTTCGGCAGACATCCCGCCAAGGATATGACCGCGAATACGTTCAATCCACCCACGGTCCGCCGCAAACATACGGTATGCCTCAAGGACATCCCGATACTCACTGTGGCCTGCGGCATCCTCCGCCAGCATTTCATCCAGCGCCACATGCAGACGGTCCAAAGCCCCGTCAAAGCGTTCGCTTTCACGTTCCGGGTCTTCCGCCATCATTTCCTTAACAAAAGGCACCTTACGGTGAAGGTAGGCAGAACCGACAGCAAGCCCCGGTGACAACTTTAACCCGGTCACCCGCAACGGAACCAGCGCATTACCATCCACAGGGATCTGTTCAGCACGATCAATCAAATCACCGGACACCAGAATTTCCGCCAGCACCATTGCCACGGTTTCCAATGCCTCGATTGCCTCCGGCGCGAACTGACGGGTCTCTGTGGTCTGAACCACAAGCACACCTGCAACTCGGGCCCCACGGACGATCGGCACCCCAAGGAAAGAACGATATACCTCTTCCCCGGTTTCCGGTCGGTAGACAAAGTTCGGATGACTCCACGCATCGGTCAAAGCCAAAGGCCGCGGATGGGCCGCAATGAAACCGACCAGCCCCTCGCCCACGTGCAAACGCGTGGTATGGACGGCAGAGGCCCGCAGCCCTTGCGTTGCAAACAGCTCAAGAACCTCGCCGGCGCGCATAACGTAACAGGAACACACTGCCGCTTCGAGATGCTCGGCAATGCACGTCACAATCTCGTTCAGCCGTTCCTCTGCAAGGCCGGGCCGCGCCATAACAGCGCGAATCCGCCCCAAAAGCAACCGTGATACTATGGCAGCATCACCCGGCATCAGGCGGTTTCCTGCCCGCCCTGCAAAGCAAATCGACAGGCAACCGCAGCCTCGGCCTGAGACACTAGGTCAGCCAGAATTTCTGACACAGGCTGAATGGATTTTACCATGCCAACGCTTTGCCCTGCCATCAAAGAGCCATTTTCGACATCGCCATCAATCACGGCTCGGCGTAACGCACCAGCCCAGAAATGTTCGATTTCAAGCTGGGCTGCCTTTTGATCCATCTCGCCACGGTGGAATTTTTCAACGACGGAGCGCTGCATTTCCATAAACCGTTCCGTGCCCTGATTGGAAATGGCACGCACAGGAATGACCGGGAAAATCGGATCAATTTGGGTCGATGTTACCGCATCACGAGCAGAAGCCTTAATGAAGGCCTTTTTGAAATTGGGATGAGCAATGCATTCCTCGGCACAGACAAAACGTGTACCAAGCTGCACACCAGACGCGCCCATTTCAAGGTAGGACAACATTGCCTCGCCTCGCCCGATACCACCGGCAACAAAAACCGGAACTTTATCGGAAATTTCCGGCAGGATTTCCTGAGCCAGAACGCTGGTAGAAACAGGGCCGATGTGCCCACCGGCCTCGGCCCCTTCAATCACAAGAGCATCTGCCCCAGCGCGAACAAGCTTCTTTGCCAGCACCAAAGCCGGAGCAAAGCAGATGACCTTGGCCCCGAATTCCTTGATCTTCTTAATTGATGCGGATGTTGGCAAACCACCAGCCAGCACCACATGCGAAACGTCACAGTCGCGACAAACATCGATCAGCGCGTCCAACTGTGGGTGCATCGTAATCAAATTCACACCAAACGGACGATCCGTCAGGGCTTGGGTCGCCTTGATTTCCTCTGCCAGCAATTCCGGCGGCATGGACCCTGAAGCCAGCACCCCAAACCCACCGGCATTTGAGATTGCCGCCGTCAGGTGGCGTTCGGAAACCCAAGACATGGCCCCGCCCAGAATTGCATACCTGCACCCTAGGAACTCGCGCCCACGCTGCCACAGGCTGTCCAATTTTTCTGTCGGATTTTGAGTTCTGTTCATTACGATTTATTGCCCCTGACTTCAGACATGTTTACCCCAGCAGCGTTGGCGTCTGCCGGGGGTATTTGATCGCGAACCGCTGGCTTAAGCTGCAGCAAACTATTCGGCATCCAACCCGTATGCCGTATGCAATGCACGCAGTGCCAGTTCGGTGTAATCCTCTTCGATCAAGACGCTGACCTTGATCTCTGACGTGCTGATCACCAAAATGTTGATGCCGCGCTCTGCCAATGCTGAGAACATTTTCTTGGCAACACCGGCATGTGTGCGCATACCAACACCGATCACAGATAGTTTAACAACCGTATCACTGCAATGCAGATCGCGATATTCGGTGTTAGCTTTCAGGTTTTCCAGAACCTCCATCGCGCGGGGCAGGTCAGTGCGCGGCACGGTAAAGGTCATGTCGGTGTGGCCCTCTTCAGACACGTTCTGCACGATCATGTCCACGTTAATATTGGCATCTGCCAACGGGCCAAAAATGGATGCAGCAACACCGGGGTGATCTTTCACGGCCTGCAGGGTGATTTTGGCTTCATCTCGGCTATAGGCGATACCACTGACGACTTCTTTTTCCACGATGTCTTCCTCGTCACAAACCAGAGTGCCTGGCACGTCTTCAAAACTAGAGCGAACTTGCAAATTGATCCGATGCTTCATGGCCATTTCCACAGAGCGGGTCTGTAAGACCTTGGCTCCAAGGGATGCCATTTCAAACATTTCTTCATAGGTAATGCGTTCCAACTTACGCGCCTTGGGCACGATCCGCGGGTCAGTCGTGTACACACCATCCACGTCGGTATAAATATCACAACGGTCAGCATTCAAGGCCGCAGCAAGGGCAACCGCCGATGTGTCGGAACCGCCACGACCCAATGTAGTCACGCGACCTTCCGGGCTAATTCCTTGGAAGCCAGTGACAACCGGGACTTCACCAGCGGCCAGACGCTCTTCCATTTCATCGGTTTCAATATCCAGAATGCGAGCTTTACTGTGGGCGCTGTCCGTACGGAACGGAACCTGCCAGCCAGCCCATGACCGAGCCGGAACACCCATGGACTGCAAGACAATTGCCAACAAACCAACAGTTACCTGCTCACCTGTAGAGACAACAGCATCGTATTCTGCCGGATCGTAAAGATTTGCCGCATCCTTACAGTGTCCGACCAATGTATTGGTCACACCTGACATTGCCGAAAGGACAACGGCAACCTGATTCCCGGCATCAATTTCTTTCTTCACCAATGACGCCACATTGCGAATGCGATCCATATTCGCAACAGACGTCCCGCCGAACTTTTGGACAATGAGGGCCATTAAACGTTTTCTCTATTTTTTAGCGCCGATGACCTAACGGACACGAGGATATCGGCTGCACACCATACGGAGGGCGGCCCCTCCAACGAAAACTTTTACACGAATGCGTCGAAGCTGTTGCTTCCGAAGCAGTCGGTATACATACTCGCACCTTATACATTAAGGCAAGGGTGCAAACATGACGAAAGCAGCAAATCCACAACATTCTGCCGATTCCGGCGTAAACGGACAAGCTTCCTCCATCAATCCTGAGGAAATTGCGAAATTTACGGCAATGGCGGACACTTGGTGGGACCCCAACGGCCCATTCCGCCCCCTGCATAAATTCAATCCGATCCGTGTTTCACTGCTCCGTCAACGTCTTGCAGCACATTTCAAACGTGATCCGAATGCAAAGCAACCTTTCACCGGACTCCGCCTTTTGGACATTGGCTGTGGCGGCGGACTGATTAGCGAACCCATGGCTGAACTGGGGTTTGAAGTCACGGGAATTGATGCATCGACCAAGAACATCGCCATTGCCAGCAACCACGCTCAGCGTTCCGGTGCGAAAGTCACTTACATTTCCACCTCACCTGAGCAATTGACGGAAACCACCGAACCATTTGATGCAGTCCTATGCCTTGAGGTTGTCGAACATGTCGCTGATTTGGGACTATTCTTGCAAGCTGCTGCAAAACCGTTGAAGCAAGATGGCTTTATGGCCCTTGCCACCCTGAACCGCACCCTCAAGAGCCTCGCCTTAGCCAAAATCGGGGCTGAATATATTCTCCGTTGGCTACCTGTCGGCACTCACAACTGGAGCGACTTCGTCACTCCCACAGAACTTGCCAAACACCTTGAGACTGCCGGAATGTACCCACCGGAAATGATCGGCGTCTCCTACACTCCCATCCTCGACAGATGGTCAGAAACCCGTGATTTGTCAGTGAATTACATGGCATTTGCGACCAAACGCTGACCCGGCAAAGACACTAACCAATGGCCCGAGACCGCACTGTTTGCGTATCCTCGGGCCCATATGCCATCAAAAACTGATCCAATGGCATGGGGCGCGCCAACAAAAAACCTTGGAATCTTGTACACTTATTATCCCGCAGCCATGCTGCCTGAGCATTTTCCTCAATTCCTTCAGCAACACATGTCATACCCAGCTTTTTGGCAAGCATAAGAATTGTCGAGGGTACGGCCACATCGTGCGGAATATCCGTAACAAAGCTGCGGTCAATTTTCAAAACATCAACCGGGAAACGCCGCAAATACGACATGCTTGAATATCCGGTTCCAAAGTCGTCAATCGCAATTCGCAAACCGTATTCCCGCAACTCCTGAATGCGACGTGGCAATTCCGTCCCTTCCTGAGCCAAGGCATATTCGGTAATTTCCAGTTCCAGATTATCTGCGGAAAGGCCGTATTGATGGATATACAGCTTCACTGTGCTTACAAATCCAGTGGAGGAAAGCTGCTGCGGCGAAACATTAACCGCGACCGGAATATTGTAGCCTTGTCGTTGTAACAATGCTGCGGTTTTACAGCTTTGCCGCAACACCCAATCCCCAATATCCACAATCAAACCACAATCCTCAGCGACGGGGATGAATTCCGTCGGTGAAATGGAAACGTCGCCTCGCTGCCAACGAATCAAGGCTTTTAAACCGACCACTTCCCCCGTGGCGGCAAACTGCGGCTGATAGTGCAAGGTGAATTGCCGCTCCTGCACGGCAGTCAAAAGCTGTTGCTCCATCTGCAAGCGACATCTGGCCTGATCATCCATAGACTGTTCATAAAACATCCAGTCCATACGGGCGGTCACATGAGTCTTTTTGGCTGCGGATAACGCCTTACGCAACAATCCAGCACCATCGACACCATCCCCCGGCGACAAGGCAATACCGACACCGATGGACAACCGTGGAGCCTGATCATCATCAAAGCTCAATGTTGAGAGCGTGGAGCGGATTGCATCGGCATAAATTGCAGCGGCTGATGCCTGCACCATATCTTCAACCACAATAGCAAAGGTATCGTCACTGACGCGCCCCAGAAAATCCTGATCATCTGCCAGCGAATACAACTCTGCCGCCAAGTTCTGGATAACGGCTTCAACTTTGTCTGCCCCGATCAAATCCCGCGCATCATCAAGCGCATCCAGACTGATGACAAAAACTCCAACACCGCCATTGATGCTGGCGGCACGGCGCGCCACACCGGTCAGGTATTCTATAACCAAGGTACGGTTGGGCAGATTGGTTGAAACATCGCGGGTCGTCAGTTTTCGCAAGGCCGTCTGCACATTCCCCATACACATCAACATGGCGTTGATTTTCTGGATCGCACGCCCAACATCCGTATTCTCGTGCCCCTTGGGTATACCCAACAACGCCCCTTCCGGGTCTTCGGGATCGACGGCTTCGATTTGACGGGTCAGCATGGACATTGGGCGGGATAAGCGTCGCTCCACAAAAAATGCATTCACCCCAAGAATGGTCAACGTACCGCTAAGCGCCGTAAACAGCATGACCTCAAACAAAATGGACAGCTCGTTGAATACGGCGGCGACATCCACTGATATATGCACTGTGCCAATACGGGGCATGGAATAATGTGGATTGTCTTTTTCCAAGCTTGAAGAGAACAACGGCAAGCTAACGACTTGTAAATCACCCAAAACGGCATGGGCAAGCATCCACCGCCATGAAGAATGGTCAACGTTCACCTTGGCCGTGTCAGCAAGGATGGTTCCATCCAACGTTTCCACTGAAAACCGTTCAACATACGGCAGGTCAATAACACTATTGGCAACCACGTTGGCCACACGCCGATCCTGACTGCGCAAAGCACGCACCACAGGATCATTGACGGCCATATACACATCTTGCTGCCGATTAGACACAGACGTACGTGAGTAATAGGCAATCGCAAAACTCATGACGAGCAAGGCAAATACCACCACGCACAGCGTCAAGCGCAGAAAGAACCGCAGTTGATATCGAGACAATTGACTTAAACGCGCCACATCATCCCCCGTTGCCTGCGCGTTAGTACCAAAGAACAACTTGCAATCATAAGGATATTACAACCCACGGTAAATGTACGTATAGTGTATACCCTTACTTAAATATCAATTTATGGTTACACAAACAGGACTACCGCGCAAGCCACATATATAAAACAAACATGGCAGACTTATACTTGAATGGGTAAAAGTCTATTACTGCGTTTTTTTAGGCTTTACCCATGGCATACGGAAGAACTCGATCTCTTCTTCCTCAAGGGCCTCGGCCTCTTCATCCGTTGTCTGCCCGTAAATGCCTCGCGCGGGGGCTTCGCCATAGTGGATTTTACGTGCTTCTTCGGCAAAGTTCTCACCGACATTATCGCAATTCTCAGAAATTTCTTTTTGAACTTTGCTGATTACAGAGAAAAGCCTGTCGTGCAGGTTTTTTTCCTTATCCGATAATTCAAGGCTTCTTTTGGACGGCACACTGGGCGCCATGGGAGCCTTACGCACAGTGGAAGCACCACAGGCTGGACATGTTATCTGCCCAGCCACATGGAGTTCATCATACGACTGACTGCTTCGGAACCATGAATCAAAGCGATAGCCGCATTCACATTTCAAAGCGTATTTGATCATGGTCGTACGTCTAATACCGTGGACAATACTGGACCTCGACATCACCAATGTCGCGAGCATGCTTCAATGACGGAATTTTTCCACGCGCAACATCAATATCCATGGGGTCAAGATCAGCAAGAATAAAACCTTCATCCTCACCTGCATCTGCCAGGATTGTTCCCCATGGGTCAATAATCAATGAATGCCCATAGGTCTCCCGTCCGCCTGCGTGTTGCCCAACCTGAGCCGGGGCAAAGACAAAGCAGCCATTTTCAATTGCCCGCGCCTGCAACAAAGCCTGCCAGTGCACCTGCCCGGTTTGTTTTGTAAATGCAGACGGCACAGCAAAGAAATCGACACCTGCATCGGCAAGAGCCTTATACAAGTTCGGGAAACGAACATCATAGCAGACGGTCAACCCCAGACGACCCCACGGGATATCAACGGCAACGGCCTTGGTCCCGGCTTCGTATGTGGCAGATTCGGCATAGGCCTCACCTTTGCCGAGATCAGCATCAAACATGTGAATTTTGTCGTACACACCTGACACTTGACCAGTTGGGTCAATGACAAAAGTCCTGTTATGTGCTTTGCCGGATGCTGCCGGAACTGCGACCGTACCACAATGGAGCCAAACATTGCGCTTTTTGGCAAAGTCCTTGAATGCGATCAAAGCCGGGTGCGCTGCTTCATCAAAACAGCCGGCCTGAACCGCATCTGGCCCCCAAGTCATGCGTGCGACATTTTCAGGCATCAGGATCAGATCCGCGCCTGCATCGGCAGCATCGGCGGCATAACGCAATGCTTTACTCACATTGGCGTCCATATCCTCACCGCTGTTAATCTGAATGCAGGCGACGGCAAATACACTCATACCCTAAAACTCCGAATGCTGACGGTTAACAAAGTTCATTAACGGCTATGTATCACGAAGCCAGCAACGGGTCCAACCCACCTTTTTTATCCAATGCATATAAATCATCTGCACCACCAATATGCTGGTCGTTGATGAAAATCTGCGGCACGGTACGACGCCCCCCTGCACGTTCCATCATTGCCATACGGAGTTCATCATCCGTTGACACATCAATGGTTTCATAACTAACCCCCTTGCGATCCAGCAATGATTTTGCACGAACACAATGCGGGCAAACCTGAGTTGTATACACTTCAACTTTCGCCATTTGGGCCTCCTGTTTTTTACTGATTTCGGGCGCACCATTAAATCATGTGCGGGAAACATCGGATAATCAAGCCACTCATAGGCCCAATTAAATAAGATAATCCTCATATATTGTGTACAGCAGCAGCCGTCAACAGATCCACCTGCGCGGCTCCTCCTTGCCGCAGAATTGCGGCACAGGCATCTGCAGTCGCCCCGGTTGTGACCACATCATCAATCAGCACAACACGCAGACCAAGGAACGCATCA
>JAALLQ010000143.1_pt1 | contig 23603 bp, 33 predicted proteins | sample 7245921 | NCBI WGS metagenome assembly JAALLQ01 (sample SAMN13049200, study PRJNA578106) | oil field metagenome | isolation source: filtered produced water from oil reservoir B7 | place: USA:offshore Texas | collected 2016 | reverse complement strand
ACGGCCAAGGAGGAGCGCAAGCGGCGAGCTGCAGAACGTGAGGAGCTGAAAAACACGAAGGTTGTTGTCGGGTACCCGCGCAGAGGACAAGCCAGGGACGACTATAACGTGGGCCGCTTAGTGATTTGGGCGGAGGTGGTGCAAAATGCCGAGAGGAAAAAAGAAAAGTCCCGCCGCAACACCGGGCGGGGGCAGTATCCAGAAAGGCGTAAACGAGCAGCGCAAGGTGCTGCAGGAAACTAAGGACCAGTTTAACCCGCCCATTCTGGAGGTGAATATTCAGACCGGAGAGGTTAAGTGGCATAGGCGGTTGTTTAGAGATTTTAATTAAGGGGGAGATAAAACGTGTTGGAACAACAGAAGCCAATTGAAAGGCAGGTTATAAATAATCCTGAAGAGTATCAGGTTTGGGCATTTTTCTCTTACAAGTGTGAGCGGTGCGGCAAAGAAATAAGAGCGCAGCTTGCCCGAGGCGTAGAAGGTCCAAGGAATAACCCTAATCAGGCATGGGTTCCGTCACCGTTTAGTGTGGCGTGCGATAGCTGCGTTGGCTTTATGGACCACGTAAACTGGCAAGATGATGTAAGGCTGGACGAGTTTCGGAAACCGCAACCTGGTTATATGTTTATTCCTGACCTCGAGCACGGATGTGGCAAGCTGGTTAAGGTGGCGGGTAGCAGCCAAAGCCTAAAGGTTTTTAGCGATGATTACTACACCGTGGTGGCGAGGAATAAGCAGGAGGCTATTGACTTTTATATGTCTCAAGAATTGGGCTATGACGATGAAATTAAGGAGAGTGTTTACGAGGTTGACCCCGGCAAAAAGACCATGCTGTTCCCGGTAGACGAATTACCGGCCAAATATCACGATGAAGAGAAATACCCAAGAAAGGATTGGTGCGGTGGGTATATTGGCGTAGCAATTACATTAGCTGAAGCTATGCAATACCGCAAAGAGAAGCCGCCGTATATTATCTGCGTTTCCAGTGACGTGGTTTAGTTGCATAGAGGAGGGATAGAATGAGTGCAATTTGGGACGCTAAAGCGGAACATGGCCCTCCCCTTTCGATTTGGATTTGTGTTCCGAAGCTCCCGCCTAGCCTGAATGTATGGTCCAGGCAGCACTGGCGGGTAAGGCACCGGAATGTTGAGGAAATGACTAATAACCTTCGGCTCCTGGCTATGGCTATGAAGCTGCCGCAGGTGCAAAAGGCCAGGGTGCAGCTGGTTTACTACTTCAAGGATAAGCGGCGCAGAGACCCGGACAATTATGCAGGAAAATTCATACTAGACGGACTGCGAAAGGCTGAAATAATTGCAGACGACAATGCCGGAGTGTTAAAGCTCCCGCAGCCGGAGTTCCGGGTTGACCGTCAAAATCCAAGGACTGAAATAATTATTACTGACTGGGGAGAGTGAGTTTATGACTGTGAGCGAGCAAATCATTGCCGAGGCCAGCAAGAGGCCGGGAAAGATGGATGACATTGACTATGGGAGGGTGTCATTCGTTATCCAGGACGGGAAGCTGGTCCGGGTGGAAATACAAGACGGCTGGAAGCCAGAGAAAGAAAAAATAAAAGCTGTCAGGAAAGGCTGACCAGAAAAGCTGGAGGCCGATACTGCCGGGTAGTACGCCGGTGGTGTCGGTCTTTTTGTATTAGTGGGGGTGTTTTTATTGCGGAAAGACATGCAGGGGCTGTTAAATGAATACTGCGCTTCCCTGGCCGATGTTAGAAAGGCCCTAAGGAAGGCGCAAAAAGAAGGAAATAAGGGCGATGCCTCGCTTTTGCGAGCGATGGAGAATGACCTTCAGTGGTCCATTGAGTATATGGTGACGGGATTTCCGCCGGTGGAGAGCACCGGTCCATATAAAAAGACTATCCCGGTGGATCCTCAGAAGGTGCTGGTTTGGTTTACTCAATCGCACCCGGCTCCCCTACTGCCATCAGAAAAGGCCCGACAGCAGGTGCTTTCCGCACTAGGTATTTTGAGCTCCCAGGAAAAGGAGGCGTTTATGATGGTTGTTGGCGAGGGTTTATCTTACGGCGAAGCTGCAGAAATGCTCGGGGTGTCCAGAAGCACCGCCCAGAGCTATGTTGACCGGGCAAAAGTCAAGATAAAAGAATGCCGTGCCATACAGCAGACACATAATGGTGAAGGGGAAAAATATTCCACCCGAGAGGAGGTGTTCAGTGGTGCAAATCAAGAGCATTCCGGTTGAGAAGATAAACCCGGCTCCCTACAATCCCAGGAAGGACCTAAAGCCTGGCGACCCGGAGTATGAAAAGCTGAAGCGGTCCATTGAGGAATTCGGTTACGTGGAACCTTTGGTCTGGAATGAACGTACCGGTCATCTTGTAGGCGGGCACCAGCGGTTTAAGATACTGCTGCACCAGGGAGCTAAGACCGTTGAGGTTTCTATTGTAGACTTGGACGATAAAAAAGAACGCGCCCTGAACATCGCATTAAATAAAATTTCGGGTGATTGGGATAACGAGAAATTACGCGAGCACATTAACTTTGAGAAAGCCCTGAACAGAGCGAACATCGAAGTCCGGGCGCAGATTATTTGGGTGAAAAACGTTGCCTCTTTCGGCTTTGCAAATTACAAGTGGAAGCATGAGCCTATTCTCTACGGCGGCAAAAAGGCGGTGGTCCTCGATGGTCCAGCAAGCTGATAGGTACCCCTGGGAACGACAGAAAGGAGAAAGCCGCCAAGCCTTTGAGGCGTTTGCCTTATACCGGGATATGGGGCCTTCCCGAAGTTTGCGGAAAGTTGCCCGGCAGTTATCCAAATCAGAAACGCTTATGAAACGCTGGAGCTCAAAATGGGATTGGCATAAACGGTCCATTGCCTGGGACGCAGAGCTTGACGAGCAGGTCCGCAAAGCCCAAGAAAAGGCCAGGAAAGAAATGTCGGAGCGGCACATTAAAGAGGCTATGCTCATGCAGCAGAAGTTGGTTGAAAGCCTGAAAAATATTGACCCATCGGAATTAACCCCGAACGATATAGCCAGGTGGCTTGATACGGCTGTCAAGATAGAACGCCTGGCACGCGGGGAACCTACCGAGAATGTATCGCAGGATGTGCGAGGGCAGGTGTCGAGACGTGAAGAGTACCACATTGAACAAAAACTCCAAGCAGACCCAGAAGCCGCCAAGCTACTCAAAGAGCTCTATAGACGTAGTAAGTCAATGGCGGGCACTAGCGAGGATTGATTACTCATTTTATTGCGAGTACGTCCATCGTGGTACCTACAAGCCTGCCAAACACCTTGAGTACGTTGCTGAAAAGCTAGAGAAAGTTGAAAGCGGCGACATTAAGCGGTTAATGATATTCATGCCTCCACGGCATGGCAAGTCTATGACGGTGAGTGAAACCTTCCCGTCATACTTTATTGGCAAGAAACCCAGCAGACGCGTTATTGAGGTCAGTTACGGTGACTCCCTGGCCAGGAAGTTCGGGCGCATGAACCGGACCAAGGTCGAGGAGTTCGGCGAGGAGCTTTTTGACATTAAGGTATCGCAAGAGAACGCCTCGATGACTAACTGGGGAATTAAAGGACGCAGGGGCGGCATGATTTCCGCCGGTATTGGTGGCCCTATCACCGGTGAAGGTGCCGACCTCTTAATCATAGACGACCCTATCAAGAACCGGCAGGAAGCCGACAGCCAAACCTACCGGAATATGGTCTGGAATGAATGGCAGAACACGCTGCTCACCCGATTGCACCCTGGTGGTGCTATTATCATTATTCTCACACGCTGGCATGAAGATGACCTGGCCGGACGGCTCCTGAAAGAGGAACCGGATAAATGGGAAGTCATCAACCTGGCTGCCGTGGCCGAGGACGAGAACGACCAGCTGGGACGCGAGATTGGTGAGACCCTTTGGCCTGAGCATGGCTTTGATAAAAAGTGGGCCAAGGAAAAAAAGAAGGAAGTTGGCAGCAGGACCTGGGCTGCACTCTATCAGCAACGGCCTAGCCCGGCAGAGGGCGGCATTTTAAAACGTGGCTGGTGGCAGTATTACAAGGTTGAATATACGCAGTTTGATGAGATTATTCAGTCCTGGGATATGTCGTTCAAGGACACCAAGAGTGCCAAGGGTAAAGACCCGGACTTTGTTGTCGGTCAGGTTTGGGGCCGCCGGGGTGCCGACATGTACCTCTTGGACCAGGTGCGTGACCGCATGGACTTCCCTTCTACCCTGCAGGCTGTTCGCAACATGACGGCCAAGTGGCCGTTGGCACGGACTAAGCTGGTTGAAGATAAGGCAAACGGCCCAGCTGTTATCGCCTCACTTAAGCGTGAAATCGCTGGCTTGATACCGGTTGAACCGCAGGGCAGCAAAGAGGCGCGAGCCTCGGCTGTTTCCCCATACATAGAGGCTGGCAATGTTTACTTGCCCGACCCCACCCTAGCGCACTGGGTGAATGATTTCGTTGAAGAGTGCGCGGCGTTCCCTAACGGCAACCATGACGACCAGGTGGACGCTATGAGCCAGGCCCTGTTGAGGCTTGGCGGCGGCAGAAAGAAAAACTTGCTTGATAGGTACAGGCAAATGAACGGGAGGTGAAGTTGATGGCAAGTGTTAAGCAAACATTGAGACAGGACTTCATGGAAGGTGGTGGCAAAGGCGGATCCAAAGACCCGCTGACTAGGCAGGTGCCCATGCGGCGCAAACGATTAACCCAGCAGCAGCTCTCTGACCTGTACGCAGCCAACCGCATAGTGCAGAACATCATCGATATTCCGGCGGAGGACGCCACCCGTGAGTGGATTGAGCTAAAGATTGACAATGAGAAAATCAAAACCGAGCTGGAGGCAAAGCTCCGGGACCTTAAAGCCCGTGAAGCCTTCCAGAAAATGCTCAAATATGAGGCCCTGCGTGGTGACGGTTTTGTATCAATCGGTACCACTGAAAGCAGGAATTTTGAGCTCTCTGACCCGCTGATACCAGAGCAAGTGCGGACGGTTGATTACCTTCACGCATTTAGTTCGATTAAGATGTCCTCTATTTCTGTTAACGATGACCCTTTCAGCCCCAACTATGGCGAGGTTGAATTTTACACCCTAAAAAACAGGCTAGCCAGCAAGGTCCACCGCTCCCGGATATTGCACCTGCAAACCAGGAAGCTGGAAGAAGGCGCATATCCAAACGATGAATGGGGCCAGAGCCTGCTGGAGCCAATGTATGACATTCTGACGGTGTTCGATACTGCAGTGTGGTCGGTAGGGCAAATCCTCTATGACTACACCTTTAAGGTGCTGAAAACCACGGACGTGGAGACCATGAGTAAGCAGGAGAAACAGGAGGCGCAGATGCTCCTGGACTTCATGTTCCGGACGGAAGCCCTGGCGATAATCGCTCCGGACGAAGAAGTTAACCGGTCCACTGTGCAGCTGGGGCCAATCGAGCAGCTCTTAAACTTTATTTGGGAGGTTCTAGCCGGTTCCGCCCGCATGCCAAAGGCCCATATCTTAGGCCAACAGCAAGGAACTATCACTGGCGGGCAGTATGACACCCTAAATTATTATGCCAGGATTGCTGGTGTGCAGGAGATCTTCATCCGGCCAAAGCTGGAATACCTGATTAACATTCTCCTGGCGGCCAGCGGTGAAATTGGCGGCAATATCCTAAAAGATACCGAGTGGGAGCTGAAATTTAAGCCGCTTTGGAGGCTGGACAAGGCCACTGACGCTGAAATCCGGGAGAAGATATCCAACGTTGACTCCCGTTACATTCAGTGGGGCGTGCTGCAGCCGGACGAGGTGCGCGAGGCACGGTTTGGTAAGTTTGGCCTGGCCGGAGAGCTTGGATACACCGAAGATGAGGCTGACGAGCTGGATAAATACATCAAAGACAAGCAGCGGAAGGAGCTGGATTAAATGGCTATCCCTCCTACCCGCTTTCCTGACAACATGGCAGTTCAATACTTCCGGCAAATCCGGGCCTTGGTTGAAAAAGACCGGCGGTTAATCTGGCGAGCCTGGGAAAATGAAATCAGGCCCCGCATTCATGCCTATCGGCGCATGGTTGGCGATAGCGCGAAGGCAGACGATCCTTTCGCCGAGATTGAGGAAATTCTCCAGCGGCTACGAGAGATTGCGGAAAGCACCTTCTATAACCCGGTGCTGGTTGAAAAGATTGCCCGGTCCTTTGTGGTTAATACCGAGCGGCAGGTTAAGAGCAATTTTAAGCAGCAGGTGCAGGCTATGATTGGCATGGACCCCACGGCCAGGGAGCCCTGGTTAAAGAGCTTCATGGACGCCGCTGTGAAGGAGAACGTCAACTGGATTAAGTCTATCTCCAAGGAACACCACGACAAGGTTGAGACCATTGTCCTGCAGGGCGTTCGCCGGGGCAAGTCAATTAACAGCATGGCCGCTGAAATCCGGGAGACCGCTGCAGTATCCAGGCGCAGAGCCAAGTTTATAGCTCGCGACCAAACCGGCAGCATTATGGGCGACCTCACCAAGCGCAGGCAGACGCAGGTCGGACTTAAGCACTTCATTTGGCGCACCAGCTCCGATGAGAGGGTTCGCGATGAACATGCCAAGTTTGACGGTAAAAAGTATTCCTGGGCCAAAGGGGCCGGTCCTCGCGGCCTTATCCCTGGAGAGGATTATGGCTGCCGGTGTGTTGCAGAGCCGGTGGAAGATGAACTGTTTGAAATCAAATAACCCGTGAAAGGAGGTGATGGCAATGGGGAAGCTGCGAAGGTATGACACCGTGACTGTGAAGGACTACTGGATGAGCGAGGAAGGGTATTTGACGCTCAGAGTTGGTGTGACCAGGCCGGGAGTATTCCCGTATTTAAGAAGTGACGGCACCATTCAATATGAGCTGAAGCACCCGGACGATGTATTCTCTAACCTCACCATGGAAAGTGCCAAGGGCAAGCCCGTTACTGAGGACCACCCGCAGGATAAGGTGGACATGAAAAATTTCAAACGGCATGCGAAGGGCCTTTCCCACACTGATGTGCAGGTTAAAGACGGCATACCCACTGTGACAGTTACGGTGTTCGATGAAGGGCTGGCTGAAAAAATTCAGTCCGGAGAAAAACGCGAGATTAGTATTGGTTTTGACTGTGACCTGGTGCCGGAACGCGGCACCTATGACGGTCAACAATACGATTTCAAGCAGACCAACATCATTGTAAACCACTTGGCTTTTGTGGAGAAAGGCCGGGCCGGTCCTACAGTGGGAGCCCGGAATGATGACGCTGCTTGGCAAATTGATAAAAAAGATGGAGGTGCAAAAATGCCAACTGTAAGAATTGACGGTAAGGACTACGAAGTACCGCAGGAAGTGAAGAGTAAGTTTGATGAAGCGCAGGCCAAAGCTAACCAACTGGACGCCGTGACCGGAGAGCGCGACTCTCTTAAGAGCCAGCTTGAAACAGCCAAAGGGCAGCTGGACAGCAAAGATGTGGAGATTAAAACCCTAAAAGACGAGCTAGAAAAGGCCAAGGACCAAAAGCCCAGCCAGGACGAGCTGGACGCTGCTGTTAAGGAACGCCTGGCCCTGGTTGATACCGCTCGCGATTACGTGAAGGACTTTGACCCCGAGGGTAAGAGCAACAAGGATATTAAGGTTCTTGTTATTCAGACCCTGGACGAAGAGTTTAAGCCGGACGAGAAGTCTGACGAGTACATTGACGCTCGTTATGACGGTGCCGTAAGCGTCTTGAAAAACATGGCGCATAAAACTGTTGGTGACCGCTCCTTGAAAATTCCGGGCAAAGGCGGAGCTGGCCTGGACGAGAAAAGACAGAAGCGGTTAAATATGAGAAATAAGGAGGCCAAGTAATCATGCCAATCACAAGTTATGACCAGTACATGAGCGAGGAGCTCGGCAAGGGTGTTATTGCTGAATACCGGTCCTCTCACGCCGACAGCAAGGCTGCCGGTGGAGACATTCCTTTCGGTGTCGCTGTGGAACTGGGAGCTACTAACAAGAACACCGTTGTGCAGTTTGCCGGCGGAGTTCCTTATGGTGTGGCTGTTGCTCGTCATTTCAACGAGTATGTGAACACCACCGATGCTGAAGCTAAGAAGTATGTCCAGTATGAAGCGGTACCGGTGCTGCGCCAGGGCGTTATTTGGGTGGAGGTTGTCGAAGATGTAACAGCCGGTCAAAAAGCTGTTGTCGATAATGCAACCGGCAATTTCCGGGCTACCACAACAGAAGGAACAACTACGTTCGGAGTGGAGTTCCCCGGTGCCGTTTACAAGTCCAGCGCAATCGCTGGCGGTTTGGCTAAGTTAGAAATTAACTTGCCTTAATCACTTGATAAAGGAGCGTGAGATAAAATGACATTTCGCAACGACGCATTGATTAGACCTGAAGACTTGGACGCACTTGACAGCGTCCTATACGAGCCAAAACAAGAGGAATTAACGGCTCGTAATCTCGTAAATGTCAAGAGCGACATTCCGGAGGGAGCTGAAACCTACAGCTACGATGTGATTACTCGTTCCGGTGCCGCTAAAATCCTAGCACCTGGTGCGGACGATATTCCTTTGGTTGACGCTGACTTAAGGCGTGAGACCGTTCGCATTTACAGCATTGCCGCCGGTTTCCGTCTTTATATCCAGGAGCTCCGCGCAGCTGCCATGGCAAACAGGCCGATTGAAACCACCAAGGCCGGTATTGCCCGTAAGGCTGTAGCTGAAAAGGAGAATAAGCTGGCTTGGGTTGGTGACGCAGACCACAACATCACCGGCCTGGTAAATGCCGAGGGTATCCAGGTGGTCAATGTGGCAAATAACGGAGCCGGAACTTCTACCAACTGGAAGGATAAATCCGGAATGGAGATTATTGCCGACCTTCGTTCCACGAGGAATAAGGTCAATAAGCTGCCTGGGCACAATGCAGATACTTTGGTGCTGCCGCCCGACCAGTACGAGCTGCTTGAAACAAACGTAAACGATTATGATACTCGCACTATCAGGGATTATTTAAAGCAGGTGGGCTGGTTCACTAACATCGAGCGGGCTAAGGAACTGGAAGGCCAAGGCACAGGCGGCACTGACTGCCTTTTAGTGTTCGACAGCTCCCCGGAGGTTATGGAGCTGCTCGTTCCTATGGACATTACCCGCCATGACGAAGAGTACAAGTTTCCCTACTACCAAATTCCGATTGAAGAACGCTGCGGAGGCGTTGTAGTTCGCTATCCTATGGCTATTGTGAGAGGAGATGGGATTTAAATGTTAATACACAATAAAGGGAAGTACGTCCGTCATTCAAACGATGTTATGCTGGTACCTGGTGTTAATAACATCACTCCGGAGGAGTGGGAAAAGTTCAAGGCTCCCAAGCTGGCGCAGATACTGATTGACAAAGGCGAGATTGTTCCTCAGGAAGAGGACAAAGACATCGCCGACCTGAACGCCAAGGACGCCATTGAGCTGATTGAGGACACTTTCAATGTGGCATTGTTGGAGGAATGGAAGGCTGGCGAGGAAAGAAAGACCGTTATCGAGGCTATTGAGAAGCAGATTAAGCACATTAAAGGCGAGGAGGAAGGCGGTGACGCCTAATGGCTGACACTACTCCTGCTAATGTTAGAGCAATAGCCAAACACTTAGCCAGCGTTGATGATGCCGCGTTAAATCTCCACATTGCCGATGCCAAACTGGAGCTTAAGACGCATGATATTCCGGAGGAACACGAGGAGCGGCTGCAGCGTTACCTAGCCGCTCATTATGCTACCCTAGACCAGCGGCGTACCACTTCGGAGCGCGTGGGCGACATTCAGGCCAGCTACCAAGCGGCCCAGGGGAAAGACCTGGACGCTACAGAATACGGCCAAGAATTTAAACGCCAGCTCCGCCGGTTCACCGGCATTAGAATGGTGGTTTTGTAATGGCTAGAAGAAAAACTATCCAGGACAAGAACCGCATTCCTGCCCTTCTGAAAGAGCTGGAAAATCTTAATAAGTTGCATGTGGAGATTGGCGTGTTTGGTGAAGGTAAGTCCTACGACAAGGACCGCAAAGAAGTTAGAAACGAGCCTTTTGTGCTTATGATAGCCCGTGTTCATGAGTTCGGCGTTGATATTGAGCCAAAGAACGGGAAGTATCTAACCATTCCCCTTCCTGCTGCCAAGGGCACCAAGGCTGGTGACTATGACGATTTATTCATTCCTCATGGCACTAACATATTGGCCCGGCCCAAAGGCAAAGACGGCTTTGAGCCGATGTTTGCGCTGGTTGAGCGGGTTACAATCCCGGAGCGTTCTTACATGCGCTCCACTTATGATGAGAAGGAGAAAGACCTGGAACCTCGGCTTAAGAAATTGCTTGCCGCTCTAATGAAAGGGAAAATCGATGCCAAGGAGCTTTATGAGCGTATTGGTATCTGGCTGGTTATGCAGGTGCAGCGGAAAATCCGGGACATAAAGGATCCGGCAAATTCCGAAGCAACCAAGGCCACCAAGGGCAGCAGCAATCCTCTCATCGATACCGGTCGGCTAATCCAAAGTATTAGTTATAGGGTGGTGAAAGGCTGATGTTTGATTTCTCTGCGGTATTAAATAACTACTCCACCACTTTGCATAAGGTTGTGGAGCCGGAAGGTTCTTACAATCAAAGCACAGGTATTTGGGAAGCTGCTGGACAGCCAGAGCTGCAGGAAATCAGCGGCGTTATTCAGCCTTTATCCAACAATGAGCTGCAGTTTGACCAGGGTGGTACCTATACGGTCCATGACAGAAAGCTCTACACCCAGGAGGCTTTGGATATTGGAGGAAAGGTTCAGCACGAAGGTGTTAATTACAAGGTCCATCAGTCAAAAGACTACGCCGCCCATGGTGGTTTTAATTTGTATTACTTGAAACGGGTAGGTGAGGCTAAATGATTGATTTTGCTGCCATAAGAACGGCCATTGTATCCGGCCTAAGCCAGTACCTGGGTGTGCCAGTTGTAATGCTGGAGCAAAAACACCCTAAGCCGCCCTACCCTTTTGTCGGTTATAAGTTTACATCACCCTTTATTCCGGAGCGGGGGCAGCCTGCTGAAACCATGCAAAATGTTCCCAGCTCTGACCCTAATTTTGAGTATGACGTTGAGGTTACCCAAAAACAGCAGCCTACCATGGTGCTAAGTGTTACGGCCTATAGTGACGACAGCGATGCATGCCACGCTCTGGCCTTGAATGCTCATTCGTGGTTTGACCTCATTGGGTATGAAGAGTTGCGCAGCTCCGGGATTATTGTGGTCCGCAGCGGTAATATACAAAACCGCGACACTCTGATTGTTGGTGACTACGAACGCCGCCAGGGCTTTGATGTATCACTTAGGGTATCTGGCGACCTGAAGCTGGTACTGCCGACAATTGAGAAAGTTGAAATTACTAAAGCTCAGTAAAGGAAGGTGAATTAAATGCCTATCTATGATGTTGAGGTGGTTGTAACCCGAGAAACTGCAGCTGTTACGCAGGCCGGGTTCGGTAAGCCTCTAATCTTAGCAACAAGCAAAGACCACCCGTACACAGAGTACGCTGACTTGGCCTCTTTGGCGGTGGACTTTGCAGAAGGGACCGAAGAATATAAGCTGGCAAATGCCATCTTTGCGCAGACCCCAAGACCGCCGGTGGTTGCTGTTTATGGGGTGCTTTATGATAATGCCTTGGACACTGTAACTGTAGATGTGCTCACAACGGCATTAAATAAACTGGTGGACAAAAATAGTGATTGGTATTTCCTCCTATGCCCTGAACAGGGAGACGCAGAAGTCACCGCTCTCTCCGGTTGGGTTGACGCGCAGGAAAAACTGTACTTTGCCTCTACCAACAGCTTAAGCCTGCCTTCTACTCTGGCAAGCGATAGAACGGCGCTTTTGTGCCATACCGACCCCGGCAGTTATCCCGCTGAGGCTTGGGTTGGTCGCTGTGCTCCTGAAAACCCAGGCTCTATCACCTGGAAGTTTAAGACACTGAACGGTATTCTTGCCGCAGACGTCGGTGTAACCGAAATCAACCAGTTACACCAAGATGGCGCAAATACCTATATCCGCAAGATGGGTATTCTGCAAACCTCTGAAGGTATCGTGACAAGTGGTGAGTACATTGACATCATGCGCAGCCAGGACTGGTTGACCGCCCGCATGCGTGAAGCAGTTAGCCGCCTGCTTATAACTTCTCCCAAGGTGCCCTATGACAATCGTGGGATTTCTATGGTGGTGGGTGAGGTTAGTGCGGTAATGAAGCAAGGCGTGGAAAACGGCGTTATCGCCCAGGACGATGACGAGAACGGCTTATGGAGTATCTCTGCTCCTAACCGGGAAGATATTCCGGTCAACGACCGGGCCAATCGCCTACTGCCTGACATCGAGTGGGAAGCTACCATCGCCGGTGCGGTCCATACCGTGAAAATCAGCGGCGTATTGAAAGTTTAAGGAGGTGTGCTAATCGATGGAAACCTATAACCCGAAAGATGTTAGTGTCGTGGTTAACGGCACGGTGCTTACCGGCTTTGCAGAGGACAGCTTTGTCACTGCTGAAAAGGCCGAGGACAACTACACTAAGTATGTTGGGGCCCTGGGGGAAGTGGCCCGTTCTAAGAACGCCGACCCCACCGGATCCATTACGGTAACCCTGAACCACACTAGCCCGAGCAATGCAGTGCTGAACGCCCTGGCGAAGTCCAAGGACACCTTCTCTGCTTTTGTGATTGACCGCAACAGCAAGCAGGTTAATGCCGGGGGCAGCACTTGCTGGATACAAAAGCCCGCCTCTATCGAGCGCGGAGCTGAAATCTCGGAGCGCGAGTGGACGATTGTCGTGGCCGACTACGACCAAACTGAAAACTAAGGAGTTGATTTAAGTGCCTAAGCAAAAGAAAGAAACCGTCAACGGTGTTGAGTACACCCTCCAGCATCCTGGTGCCCGCTGGTACCTGGGCGTGGTTGATAGGCATACTAATGCTAAGGGAAACCTGGAGCGTGAAGGTTACACTGCAGAAATCCTGGAGCATGTGGTTGTCGAGCCCAAGGTAAAGATTGAGGATTTCGATGATGACCTCGGGAGCCTGATGGAGCTGGTCCGCAAGGCGGAGCTTTTTCTTGGCTCCAAAAAGCAAAAGTAATTCTTACTATCGCAGGGTTGCAAAAAAGAATTGGGTGTTCTGGCGGCCTGTGTTGTCGGGGGTGATTCCCTACAGCAACGCCCTGGACATGGACTTTGAGGAGCTGCACGAGGCGAATGCGGCACTGGATATCTACATTGAGATACAGAAAAAAGGAAATCCTTCCAAGGGAAAGAAATAAGATATATAAAAAACCTATTTGGAGGGATTTCCGTGAAAACCTTATTTTTAATTTTATTCTGGGCCTCTATGCTAGGCTTCTTTGCCACCGCCTTAATGGCTATCATTTCAAAGTTCAAAAAGAATGGCAGGGCTAAATATTATCTTTATGGCTTAGGGGTATCGGTCGTTCTATTCTTTGTGGCCGTGGCTAATATCGAACCTGCACCGCAGACGCCAACAACCACAACAGCAGCACAGGGCACCCAAATAACAGCCGGGGAAACGGCTATATCGGACGAGGAGCAACCCGAAGAGCACATATTATCAAAGGCGCAGCTAGAAGTAGTAAACAACTTTCAAAAGCAAGATTTTGAAGAATTCACCAAAGGGTATTACAGATTGACTTCTGAAGAGCAGACAGGTTATGAAAAAGGAATTTACCTGGATTATCTTCATGAAAAAGAAGTTACTTGGTCTGGGACCGTTATCAAAGATGGCGTTTGGAGCTCCCAAATTATTGTATATGGATACGCAGATGGTTATAGTGGCAAGACGTGGGAGCAAATAGACGGAACAAAAGAAGCCTCGCAAATATTTTTTGCTAGACTTATCGACAAGAGTGCCAAAGATAGTATAAAACCAGGTGACAAAGTTAAATTCAAGGGGATAATTGGCATAAATGGTGAGCAAGAAAAAGGGGACGGAAACGGAATAAATAAAAGATGGAAACTTTATGATGCTGAAGTTCTAACTATTAACGGACAAACCTATTAAACTTCTCAAAAACGCCTGGAATGGGCGTTTTTATATTGCGTGCAAGGAGGTGATTGCATGAGCGAAAACATACGTGACCTTGCTATTGGTATTGGTTGGCGGATTGATGACCGGGCCTTGAAGAAGGCAGACAGGGAAACGGACCGTTATAGAGACAGCGTGGCCGATGTAGAAGATGAAATTCACGACCTTGGACGCATGGTTTCTCGTATCGGCAGCGATATGGAGGACAGCTTTAACGATGTCGGTCGGTCTGCTTTGGAACTTGGTGGAAAGTTTGGGCGTACTGAAAGAATGGCTGACGGTGCGTTCTCTGGTATTGAAAGCTCAATAACTGATGTGCGCCGCGAAGCCACCCGGACCGAACAGGAAGTTCGTGAAATCGGCCAGGGAGCCAGGGATGCACAGAGAGAAATTGGCAGAGCTACGGACAGAATGGAAGAAGATATTAAGGGCCTGGGGAGCGTCATTGAAGGTATAGACTGGGGTGCCCTGGCTGGATCCGTTGCAGGTGGAGCCTCTCTCGGTGTAATATCCGGCGTTGAAACCTCTGTTTATGACCTGCAAGCCAGGCTAGGTGCAACAAGGGAAGAAGCCGAGGCCCTTCGCGGCGTTGCTCTTGATGTATTCGAGAACAATTTCGCTGGAAGCATAGCCGAGGCCACTTCTGGTGTTGAGCTACTTAAACAGGTAACCGGCGAGGAAGGAATTCAGCTGCAAGGTCTGACAGAAGATGTATTTCGCATGACGGACGCCTGGGGACAGGATTTTCGGGAAGTCGTGGACGCGGCCAGAGCCAATGCCGCCTCTATGGGCATTGATTTTGGAGACGCATTAGACGTGGTGGCGACCGGCTTTCAGAACGGTTTGAACGTTTCTGATGACTGGCTCGACACGGTTCGTGAGTTCTCCCCTTCTTTTGCCCGAATTGGCGAGGATGCTGGTGGCATGATTTCGATACTAAGGGAAGGACTTGACCTTGGTATTAGAGACACCGACCGCATGGCTGACTCTATTAATGAGTTTGGTATCCGCATGCAAGAAGTAGATAACGATGAGCTCTTTGCTTTGGCTCAAACTATTACCGGGACAGAAAAAGAGGCTCAGTCCTTAATGGAAACCTGGCAGAAAGAGTTCGCCAAAGGTGGCGACAGCGCGGCTCAAATCACCCGAGAAGTTGTTGAGTCCCTCTACGAAATAGAGGAGCCCTTGGTTCAGAACGCTCTCGGCATAGGCTTATTTGGTACCATGTGGGAGGATACCTCTGGCAAGGTAGGACAGGCCCTGTTGAATGCCCAGAACAAAACAACGGAGCTCATTGATACCACGACCGCATTAGATGTTCAATACGATAATACGACCTCAAAAATCCAGGCATTTGGACGGCAAGTCTTAGGGGAAGCTATTGGTCCTTTGGAGGAAATGGGCGACACAGCCTTAACCGCATTCCAAGGGGTTTTAACTCTTGGCACCGGTTTGCTCGGACTTAAAGGCCTGGGTTTAGATGTCGGGAAAATGGCTAAGGGATTAGGCGGTAAACTCTTTAAGTTTGGCGGTGGTGCCGCTGAAGCTGCAACGGCGGGCACAGAAGCCACAGCAGGCTCATCTTTACTTCGGTCGCTCCCCAGGGGCCTTGGTAAGATTGCCGGTCGTGCTGCTATTCCCCTTGCTGTTGGTCTTAGTGCATATGATATTGCCACGGCAGAGGAAGGCGAACGCGGCACAGCTATTGGCCGTGGTGTTGGCGGCCTCGGTGGAGCTGCAGCGGGTGCTGCACTTGGTTCCGTTATCCCTGGCGTAGGTACCGTCATCGGTGGTATTGTCGGTGGTATCCTGGGTTCCTTTGGCGGCGGAGAGCTTGGAGACTGGATACAGGGACTAGATTTCTCTGCCCTGGGTGATAAGGTTCGAGAGGCCAAAGATGACGCGGTTAACTGGCTGAAACAGCTCCCAGGTGAAGCTGCAGAGCAGTTAGGATATATGACCGGTAGAGCTGCGACTGAGCTCCAGGAGCTACCTGGTGAATTCTCCGCATGGTTTAAGCAATCTAAAGATAACGCTATTCAGTGGGTGTCCGCCCTCCCTGGTGAAATCGGGGAGTTTTTAAGCAGTATACCCAGCCAAGTCACGGAGAGTGTCGGCAGGATTTGGGACTCTTTCATGGAGCTTGGCAGTTCTATTCCGGACGCTATCCTTTCCGGCTTTAACCGAGCCAAGGAGGGACTTGGAAGTGTCGGGAATTGGGTGGTTGATAAGGTTTCCCAGGGAATTGAAGGCGTGAAAAGCCTGGGGCAGCGGTTTGGTGAGGGCTTTGAGCGTGGGAGCGTTCCGGCCCATGCTATTGGCGGTATCTTCGGAAGGCCGCACATGGCCCTCTTTGCTGAAGCTGGCCGGGAGGCTGTTATTCCCATTGACCAGCACAGGAATAGGGCACTTGACCTTTGGGCGGAAACAGGCAGGCTGCTTGGCGTTCAGGCTTTTGCTAAAGGCGGATTTATCGGGCAGATTAGAGAAGCATTCACCCCTTCTGCTACCCCGGCGGTAGCTGCAGCGGGTGCTGGTGGCCCGGTATTTCAGTCCTATGTTACCGTAGAGTATAACGGCTCCGGATCCAAACAAGACGCGGAGCAAATTGCCAGAACCATTGACCGCAGGCAGGAACAAAACTTTGACCGGCTTATGAACAAGTGGTCTAGGAAGCAGGCGAAACTTCGCCCACGCACGATTGAGAGGTGATGTTAATGAGGAGAGCTAAACTTGGAAACGTTGAGTTTGATGTGGTTCAGGAGGAAACGCCGGTGCGGTCCGCAGAAGTCACGGAGCACCCGGTTGAAAAAGGCACCGATGTGGCTGACCATGTTCGGCCTAAACCTTTTCAAATGAGTATTACCGGGATAGTGGCCGGTCCGGACGCAGCTAAACGTTTGAATGTGCTTAGCAAGTATTATAAAACCGGGCAGATTTTAACCTATATCGGGCGTAACTGGATAAATGACCTGGTCATCGAAGAATTCGCCTCCAACCACAACGTGGAAGTGCGGGACGGCTTTGCCTTTGACATCACCTTGAAGCAGGTCAGAATTGCCTCACTTGCTACTGCAGTAAACACTGCGCCTGACCCTGCAAAAGAGCAGCAGACCACTCCCCCGCCGCCAGGACCGGCAACCGGAAAGCCGACTTTAAGCACTGGATCCAAAGGTACCCACGTGAAGCAGCTGCAGCAGAAGCTAAAAAGCAAGGGCTATGACCCTGGGCCGATTGACGGTATTTATGGTCCTAAGACCAAGGCTGCAGTTAAAGCCTTTCAGCTGGCCTCCGGATTAACTGCTGACGGCACGGTGGGAAATCAAACATGGTGGGCGGTGGGATAAATGATACCTAGTATTGATGTTCAAGTGCGAGAAATCGAACACAAAGGGCTGCAGCAGGTCCAGGAGCTTAAAGTGGACGACACGGCCCGCGAGGACTTTCTAGAGCGTGTCGCTGATGTGGCGTGGGCTTATCTGGACAAGAGAAAGGATTATACCGGCTCCCCTAGTTCAGGGATTTTGCGGTTTATTCCGCTTGATAAAGAAAGCATTCCTTACAGGTTCGATATCAAGATTGCCGGTAAAACATACGGCTTTGAAATCCACTACAATGAGGTAGCGGATTTTTTTGCTATTGACCTGTATGACGGCGAGGAGCTGCTTATCTCCGGGGAACGCTTGGTCTATGGCAGCCCGCTGTTTAGGACTTATATCGGGAAAGAGTTCCCTGCTGCAGCTATCATACCGGCTGATGTGGCCGGACAGGAGACGGATTTAATCTGGGCTAACCTGATGGACACCGTTTTTCTGTTCGTTGTAACCAAAGGAGAGCTGCCCGATGGCTAAATTCTGGAAGCGTGAAGTTGAGATTAAAGTTGCCGGACGCAGCGTGAAGTCACCGCCTTTTGATGTGGACTTCATTGTCAATTTCGACACTGACCCGGAGCCCAACGAGGGCGAGGTCACCATTTACAACCTCACAAGGGACACCGTTAATCGCATTGAAAAGGACAGCTCTATTATCATTAGTGCCGGTTATTCTGGCGATACTGGAACCGTGTTTGCTGGTGTAGTGGACTACAAAGAGGGCTATTGGGAAGGACCCGACCGGATATTAAAGCTGGAAATCGGGGACGCGACCGACAAATGGGCCAAGGCTACTATAAACAAGTCCTACAAAGCTGGCTCTAAGGCTTCACAGATAATACCGGACGCGCTGAGGCTGTTCGGCCTGGAGATTGGCTCTTTTAAGCTCCCTAATGATGTTGTTTATGCTAGTGGTTGCACCTTGAGCGGCTCCCTACAGGCGGAAGTGAGAAAAATCGTTACTGACTGCGGCGCGAAGTTTCATATCTCCAACGGGGCCATATTTATTAACGGCCCGGACGATGGGAAAAAGACCGGTTTTTTGCTTAGATATGATACCGGCTTGATTGGGAGCCCGGAGCGTATCCGGGGTGATGAAGCTGACGCGGATTTTAAGGTTAAATCGCTTTTAAATTACCGCATTCACGCCGATACCCTACTGCAAATTCAAAGTGAAACTGCAAACGGCTGGTTCCGAGTGGTGTCGGGACGCCATAAGTGCAACGACAGCGACTTTTACACGGAGATGGAGGTGGTCGCATTGTGAGCAATGGCACCAACTTTTTTGATGATCTAATAGAGGAAAGATTGGCCGACTTACACACGGCTATGCCTTGCCGGGTGGAGAAGTATGACGAGGCCACAGGGAAGGCCGATGTCACCCCTCTCTTTAAGCGTAAATTCAAAGGCCAAGAGGCCCAGGAAATGCCGCTATTAACAGGGCTGCCTACTCTAAAGCGAAAGCGTAAGGTAAGTGATAACCCGGTAAGTTATGAGGTCTATCCCCTCGACCTGGAGCATGGGGACATCGTGCTGGTTATCTTTGCCGAGCGTGCCCTCGACAATGCTTTGACCGGCTCACCTGTTGACCCGGCGCACAGCCGCAAGCATGCGCTTAAAGATGGCATAGTAATCGGCCTGCTTTGAGGTGATGCCTATGAAAACTTTTAAATTAGACCCCGATAGCCAGGACCTTGTATTTGATGAACACAACAACATTGCCATGGTAGATGGTACTGACGAGGAACTGCAGGCTCTAGAACTGCGTCTTAAGACCAACCAGGGCGAGTGGTTTCTTGATGCACTATTTGGCCTGGCCTACTCTACCGTCCTGGACAAGCAGTATGACGAGGACGATATCCGTGCTGCAGTAACCCAAACCCTGGAGCAGGAGGAGCGGGTGTCTGAGGTGCTGGAGGTTCGACTGGATAGAGAACGAGCCAAGCGGAAGCTGAATATTTATTTCAAAGTACAAATGACCAGCGGCCAAGTGCTGGAAAGCGAGGTGATGCTGAATGAGTGATTTTGGATTAACTAATAAAGGTTTTAAGAGAAAACGGTTTGCCGACATTATTGCTGGCATGGAGTCCCAGGCCAAGAATTTATTTGGTCCTGACGTGAACCTTTCCGCTGCCAGTCCTTTGGGTATCTTTATTCGCCTCATTGCCTGGCCGCTGGCAGTGCTGTGGTCCCTTGCAGAAGATGTTTACAACAGTGCCTTTATCGACACCGCAGAGGACTACAACCTGGACAAAGTGGGGAAATATATCGGGATATCTCGCTTGCCTGCTCAAAAGGCATTTTTGAAAACTGACGGCACACCAGCTGACGTGCTTATCTCCGGCCAGGAGGGAACTTTTATCCCTGCTGGTTTTTTGATTAGCACACCGGACGAAGTTACTTTTCAGACGCTGGAGGACGTTACCATTGACGGAACCGGCCAAGCGCAGCCAACTATAGAGGCTGTTGAGCCTGGGACTAGTGGCAATGTAGCGGCCAACACTATCACGGTTATTGTAAACCCTACCTCAGGTGTGGACAGTGTAACCAATCCGAGCGAGGTAACCGGCGGCAGAGATGAGGAAACAAATGCCGAGTTTCGAGAGAGGTATGACAAATCTATCTCAAAAGGCGGCAGCTCCACTGCAGAGAGCGTGGAAGCCAGCCTGCTGGAACTTTCGGGCGTTCGTGATGCCCTGGTGGAAGTTAACGAAACCATGAACACTGTTGATGGCATACCGCCCAAGGCATTAGCTCCTACTGTTTTCGGCGGTGACAATAACGAGATTGCTCAGGCTATTTTTGAAACGAAGGCAGGCGGCATTCAGTCTTTTGGGGATATCCAGGTGCAGGTGCTGGATAAGCGCGGTAACCCGCACACCATTGGCTTTTCCCGGCCTACTGAAATACCCATTTATGTTGACATTTCCCTCACTACCAATGCTAACTTCCCGGCTGACGGAGCTACTCAAATCCGGACGGACGTCATTGAGTATATTGGTGGCTTGGACGCTGACGGCACCGAGTACAACGGCCTGGGGCAAGATGAGGACGTCATTTACACAAAGATTATCGGTATTGTGCATGACACCCCTGGTGTCGATGACGTAACGGTTCAGATTGGAACCGACCAAGCTGCATTAGCAGCTGCTAACGTGCCAATCGCTACCCGCGAGGTGGCCGTGACTGATTACAACAAGGTGGTGGTCGCATGAGTATCTGGGAGGACATGCTAAACCGCCTTACTGACGCCTACAACAAGGCGAAAGAGAGCAACATCGGGAAACTACTGCAGCTGGTGGCTAGTGAATTGGAAGATATTGAGCTTGCGCTTAAAGAAATTGAACGACAGCGCGATGTTGACGAGGCCGAGGGCTACACACTGGACCGGATTGGCAGGAATGTTTTAGAGGTTAGGAACGGTAAGCTGGACAAGCAGTACCGGGATTTCATTAAGACAAAGGTTCGGGCCAATCTTTCCGCTGGTGATATTGAGACCATCAATGAGATTGCGGCTGTTTTTATTGGTGATAATTTCAAAAGCATTAGAGAAATGTGGGATTTTGGAGCCAGTGACCCGCTTGACGCAGAGCCTGCAGCTCTATTGTTCCGGGTTATTGATACCCCGGAGATTGTTCTGCCTATTTCAGCTATAGACCGGGTTGTCGCCGGTGGGGTTAGAACCTACTGGTTGATTGAGCTGGATCCTTCTACTATCGAAATTACCAGCAGTTCCACCAGCGGTAGCAGCGTTTTTGATTATGCAGCTGCCCTCTATAGTGGCCCGGTTCAAGATAAGAACTCCAGCGGCGTTGTATCTCGGGCAGGCATTCAATTGGCTAGCTCTCTGTACTCAGGCGGATACCTGTTCCCTCGCTGCGGCCAGGAATATGCAGGTGTTATACCGTTCATTTCTAGCACTGGTACCGCCAGCAAATCAACCTTAAATGTGGCCGCAGAGGTTAAGTCCGGGCCTGCCGTTTACCCACGGTGTGGTTCTTTTTATTGTGGAGAGGAGGTGGCGTAATTGATAGAACTTACTGGCATGCAAAAAATAGCCGACTATATAGACGACCTGGTCGTGTCCGGAGACTTCACCATTGGTGGCGTGACCTACCCGGCCAGCATTCGCCGGTCCATTGTGGAAGGTACCACGATTAAAAAGCACCTGTACCTAACCCAAGACGACCCCTATGGCACTGTCACCAGGTACCGGCTGTTGGATAAGGACGGCGATGTCTTTGCCTCGGTAGACGGCCAGAAAAACCATGAACAAGGCAAGGGGCTGCTGCTGGAATTCAGATTTACTTTGGAGGAGGTGTAATTAATGCCGATAGCTGATTTAAGAAATAAAGATTATGAGCCTTTGGAGTGGGAGGACCGGGTGGTCGATGATGTCACTGGAGAGGTTTTGGTCGAAGGTACGCCTGCCAATGAGGTTAATTTTAACAACATTGAGGCCGGTATCCTTCGCGCTCTTTACGACTTGGGCATTACTAATGCCCAAACCATGAAAACTGTGGCCGATATCGTGAAGGAACTGGATAAAAACAAAAAGCAGCGGTTCTTGCAGGGGCAGGCGACAATCACTAGCTCTGGCGAGAGTTATTTTCGTGACTCTGAAGCCTATGTGCTTGTTAGTCTGCCGTCCGACTCTTATGCGCAGCTCAATGCTCCAGACTATGACGTGCAGTTAAGCATTTTAAGTGCCGATGATATCGGAGCCGTTGGGGAGCTGATTGTCTATGACAAGACGCAGAACGGGTTCAAAATTAAGATGACCGGCTCTGCTACCAGCGTTACTTTCATGTGGATGCTGCTTAATCCGTCAATCATTTAAAGGAGGCGAGTTCTGTTGATTATTACGAATGTAAGCGATGGGCCGAAAGCTAACTATGGCCTGAACGGTACCAACATGACTATATCGGTGGCTAATGTAGGGGATTTAACTGTTGACCTGCAGGCCAAGCAAAGCGATGTGCAGAAAAACGTGGACATTTCCCTTGACAGAAGTTTCTCCCGCCTGGTGGAAGGCGTGGGAGCCTGGTATGTAGCCAGCATTGAAATTCCGCCGGTTTCTAAAGAGCTTTATGACACCGGCGAAGTTGACGAAAATGGCGACCCCATAATGGCTCAAAGGGAGTTGCCACTTGACACCACTAAAGTGAAGCTGCGCTTATGGGGATTGCCCGAAAATATTTCTAAGGAGGTAACTGAATAATGCCATTTGTATTTTCTATCAAAGATACCTACAGACAGGCCGTTGAAGCCCAAACCGGCGGCAGGAACACCGTCATGTATGATGACCAGGGAAATCCCAGCATTATGGTTCGGGTACCCAAATTCTATCTTGATGAAGTCATTGCTGGAGCTGCTCACGTTGCACACCCTGCTTTTATCGTGAATGGCGTTGAAAAATCGGAAATCTGGATTAGCAAGTACCAGAACATTATTCATAACAGCCGGGCTTGCGCTATTCCTGGTGTTGACCCGCAGACTCACGTGGATTTTAACACTGCAAAAGCAGCCTGCGAGGCCAAAGGCTCCGGTTGGCACCTAATGACAAATGCCGAGTGGGCTGCCATCGCTCTTTGGTGCCGTAAAGCTGGCCTAATGCCGCGGGGAAATACTGATCATGGACGCTCCTCTGACGCTACTTATGAGCGCGGTGTTTATGCACCTGGCCGCACTGACCGTATTCTCGCTGGATCCGGCCCCGCAAGCTGGAACCATGACGGTACCCCAGAAGGCATTGCGGACCTTAACGGGAACATTTGGGAGTGGGTTGACGGCTTAAAATTGGTCAACGGGAAAATTTACGTTCACAACGATAACGATTTTGATACGGGAAACACCGAGGGAAGTGTGGCCGGTTGGAACGATACCCTTCTTTATTTTGACAACACAACAGCTGGCGATGCCACAACTAGCAGCCATAACGTTGGCGGCGACCCCATTCTTTCAAATGACCGCACAAACCCGATGTACACCGGCGGTGACGTCAATGATGGATATGGATACAGCAGCGTAGCCTTTGAAGCCTTGACTGCGGAAGCTGATGTAACTGTTCCGGATTTACTTAAAAACTTGGCTATTTATCCTGCAGATGCCGGGGACCACGGTGGCGATGGCTTATATGTGCGTAACTATGGAGAGCGCGTGCCCTTTCGCGGCGGC